>Ga0209541_10004574_pt1 | contig 24516 bp, 24 predicted proteins | sample RifCSPlowO2_01_FD_184027 | JGI IMG/M metagenome (GOLD analysis project Ga0209541, IMG submission 184027) | Groundwater microbial communities from Rifle, Colorado - Rifle CSP2_plank lowO2_0.1 (SPAdes) (version 2) | ecosystem: Environmental > Aquatic > Deep subsurface > Groundwater | place... | reverse complement strand
TTTGTCCCGGCTTCTTGTGACTTCCACATCCGACAGTTCTTTTTTTAAGTAACATAAAATCGCCGAGACCGAAAAACAATCGTCGGCATGAAATTTTCCGTCATGAGTGGCAATTTTAATTTTTGAATCGTTATTTTTATTCATATATTTTTTCCTTCACGACCTTTTCCTAAGGGCTCGTTCATAAATAACTTCCTCCTCCTTCGCTAAGAAGCTTCGGCGGGACACGGTCGGATTGTGTTCAATGCGCGCCGGATATGGTCGCTACGATTGAACAAAATCTTGAGTCGTACTAGAAGTACGATGAGAGATTTTGTGATTGAGTAGCGGCCATAGCCGGTGATGCAATGGATGCAAGACGGGGGAGTTATTTATGAACGAGCCCTAACCTCTTTCTTATCCTGTGGACCACATACAGTTTAATACCTATCAGCACCACATCATACACCATGACAAGCCGGCGTCCAAAGCCGACGATAAATCCATATTTTTTCTCTTTGATCGTCTGGCTTAATCCGCGTATTATCTCAAACCCCATCTTTTTACCCATTCTTTTGGTAAAGTAATTTAACGCTATTTCAATTTGAAATCCTCTCTTATACTCAGACGGCAAATGATCCCATATTTCCTTCGCAAGGATTCTTTCTCCGCCCAAAACAGGAAACAGACGGAGCATTTTATTCAAGAAATACGCCTTACGAGCGCGAATACCTACAAACATGTCAAATTCTCCTCGCACAACCGGACTAACTATCCGATCTATTACTTCCGTATTTAAACCTGTTATATCGGCATCCAGAAAAAAAATAAATTTGCCCGTTGACGCTTTGACCCCGACATCCATAGCCCTGCCTTTGCCCAGATTTTTTGGAAGAGTTATCAGACGAGCGCCGGTTTTCCTTACCATATTTGACGTCGCGTCTCTGGAACCGTCATCAACAACAATAATCTCTTTCAATAACGCGTAATCTTCAAGAGTATTGATAACATTCCTTATGTTTTTTTCCTCGTCAAACGCCGGAATGATAGCTGATATGGAATATCTTTCGCTCATTCTAGGCGATCCGTTTGTGGCGCCTACTTTTTCTTCAATAATCTTTTTATCCATATGTGGATTAATATTAGCAAAGCCGCCGGTATCGTAATTATAATTTGAATTTTATGGACATTGGATCCCAATGCTTCGGCTCCCTCACCGGCAAGGTAAACCAATGCCGCAATTACCATCAAATAAATGATAATACCGATAAGATTCATATACGCATAATACTGATATGAAATTTTTTTTACACCCGAAATAATCTGGACCGCCGTTCTCGTGCCATAAAAAAATTTTGATAAAATCAAAAAATACGCCACATTGCTTTCAAACATCCGAGATATTTTATCAATGAGTTCTTTTCTCCTGAAATATCTCTTCTTCAGCCAATCATTGGGCGGAACCATTCTCCCCACAAAATACCAAAACGAATCTGAGATAAACGAACCCAAGACAGAAATTCCGAATGTTGGTATTAAATCGAGCTTACCAATGTAAGCAAGATACACCGCGGGCAAAAAAATCGTCTCTCCGCCTATGAGCATGCCAATGAACAAAAAAAGATATTTATTCTGTTCCAAGAGTTCAATCATGCTCCGGATTTTTCACGAGAAATCAGGGGGTAAATGTGCACTAAAGCAAACAGAAAACTTAACGCGATTGGCCCCGCCAAAAAACCAATGGGGCCAAAGAGCGATAATCCTCCAAGAACAGAGAGTAGTATCAAAAAAGGATGGATTTTTATCCCTCTCTCCAAGACATAAGGCGCGAGCATATTGTCCACAAGTCCCACAATTACAATGCCCCATATTAAGAGACCGACCGCCGAGCCGACTCCTTTAGCAAAAAATAAGAAAATCACAGCAGGGATAAGCACAATGGAAGTCCCAATGCTGGGAATTATTGCCGCAAAAACAGCTACGGTTCCCCACAATATGGCGGAAGGTACGCCAAATATTGTAAATCCGATAGTAGCCAGCACACCCTGTACCAAAGCTATGAAAAGATTGCCTTTTATGACGGAGTTAACAGCTTGCTTGACCTTATCTATTATACCTCGATCATAGGCATCTTTCAGAGGACTCAAGTGGATTATGCTAGTTTTGAGCTTATGCCCATCTCTGAGAAAGAAAAATAACGAAAGTACCATGAGGAAGGCATTGATGGCCAAGCTGAGAACACTGGAGAAAAAAGACCTGAAGTGATCGAAAAACCATTCATATATAGTACCGATATATTCCTCTATATTTGCGAGAGAAATATCCGGAACTAAAGTAACCGGCGAAATTTCATTTATATAGTCTGCCGCATAGACTACGAATGAGATTAGTTTGTTGCTATCTGCATCTGCTATTATGCTCCAATACACATCGCTTGCTTCTTGAAAAATAAGTATGCTTATGCCCGTAAACGGCACCAGAATTGCCGCGAGAACGATGAGTACAGTAATCAACGCCGACAAACTATTACCTCCTCTGAACACCATTTTTCTTCGCAATTTATGATGAAGGGGGTAAAAAACCACCGCTAAAACAGCGGCTAAAAAAAGTACGCTTAAAAAAGGTAAAAAAATAAAAAAAATCAATAGTATGCTTCCTAAAAGCAAAATATAAAAAAAAGTTGTTTCTATTCGGCCGCTATACATGATTACTTATTATTTTTAACTATTGTTTTAATCTCATCTATCTCCTCCTTTATTTCCTTTAACGTAATGGAGTCCGCCTTTACCTCTGTCTCGGTTTTTTCAATGATTTTTTTTTCATTTTTCAGGCCGGAAAGAATGATCACGTCGCCTACAAAGAAAGATACAAAAAGTCCGGTCAACAGAAGAACGAGAACGCTTATCAAAATCGAAACGGGACCTGTTAGAATTGGAAACTCATCTGCCGTTATCCATACCCCTCTCCAAAATAAAACTATTGCGACACCGCCGATAAATGTATATAAAATAGGCATGCGGCTCAGCCGAGCCCTAATTCCATCTTCCAGCTTATCAAAATAATGTAATGTTTTTTTCATCATATTTTATGTATTTCTTAATGAATATGTGAAAAATTATCCTTTTAATGACATACGCGACATTGTAACACAATTCCGCAAAAATCTTAATGTCCAGCTTCGTTACAAAAAACGCACAAACGGGACAAGGATGAACTCGAGAATCTTATCCACCATACTGCGCTTCTTCCAATCTTCAATGGTTAACTCGCGCGCATTGGCTATATCTTTCTGAAATTGATTGATCAAATCACGAGCAAAGTTTTCATTTGTTGAAACAATATTCGCCTCATAATTAAAGAACATGCTGTAATTATCCATGTTGGTGCTTCCCATGGTTGACCATACATTATCCACCACTATTGATTTTGTATGCAACATGGAACTGTATTGCCAGATTTTAATGCCTGAACGCAGCGTTTTGTGAAAAAATGATCTTGATCCCCAGTCTACGTAGGGATGATCCGAACGGCTCGGCAAAAGCAAGAACACGTCAACCTTTCTTTTGGCCGCCCTTGTTAAAGCGTGGAACAATCTGATATCCGGTAAGAAGTACGGTGTCGTAACATAAATACTTTTTTCCGCTGATTTTATCATGCTCAGTATTTTGCCATAAATAAACCTTTGTCTTGCTCTCGGGGCACTCGTATACAAAGAAAAATTGCCGATGCCAGAATCTCTGGGCCGTGGAAACGGAATAAATTTTTCCGATGAGGCGATCTTCATCATTATATCAAACGAACGGGACATCTCGGACACTATCTCTCCAGTAAGCATGGCATGAGTGTCTCTCCATCCTGAAAGAAGGTCTCCAACTCCGACTCCGCCAATAAAACATACTTTGCCGTCAATAATAAGGATTTTCCTATGGTCTCGAAAAAACCATATCCTAAAGTTATGAATGCGCCCGGGACTGATTTTATTAAAACAAACCAATTCAACGCCTGCGGATCTGATCCGGCGGGCCAATGCGGAATTAAAAAAAGCGAAGCTCCCGCCGGCATCAATAAGAAGACGCACCTTAACTCCCATACTCGCTTTTCTAGCGAACAAATCCGCGAATTTTGTTCCTATTTGATCCGGTAAAAAAATAAACTGTTCAAAATCAATACTGACCTCCGCCTTCTCACACGCTTCAAACATTCCATCCCAGGCTTCTTCGGAAGAAATATAAAAACGCCAGCTCCGCGGCGGATATTTAAACGCGTTTTTTGTATTTTCGTCGTCCATTTGAAAATTGTAGCATAAGACTTACGCTTGTGATGTCATTCCCGCGAAAGCGGGAATCCAGAGCATGCAGATAACACCGGGATTCCCGCTTTCGCGGGAATGACAAACCGAGAATGGTTGGAAAAAGCTGGGATGGGTAAGTTCAATCAAAGATATTTGATATACAGACGCGTCGTCTTCATCAATCAAGCTTCATCAGGCGCCCTCTGACCTTAACCGAGGAAAACATGCGATAAAAAAACCAAACCACAAGCAAAAGGTAAAATATATTAGTAGCAAAAGCCAAGACAAGATGCCATACCGGTAAGACTCCGGAAGACGTCACCGCCCTCATGCCCTCAAACACGTAAGTTGAAGGGATCAAGTAAGAGACATATTGAATGTATTGAGGTAAAGATGATACCGGATAAAACACCGCGCTAAAAGGCTGAATAAGAACAATAAAACCGAAAGCTAATATCTGAGCGGCTGTGCCAAAACGCAAAATAATGGCCGTCGTGAAAATCCCAAGACTGAAGCCGAAAATCAATAGATTGGCCATAAACGGTATTAGATAAAATCCGAATTGAAAGATATTGAAATGATAAAATAGCCCGGCAAGAACGCCCAAAATAACCGCGACCAGTAAGATGCGAATAAGCGCAAGAAGAGCCGCCGCGGATAAAAATTCACTCAGCTTTAAAGGTGACACAAAAATATTTAAAAAGTTTTTTTCCCAGACATCTTCCAAAAAGGAAATTGAAACCGCCTTCTGCGACTGGTTGAGTATGTCCCAAAATATAATCGCTCCCAGGAGAAATGTTAAAACGCTTACGCTCGTTATATTCAGTTTTTCCAAATAAACGCTGAGAAAACCCCACACTAGGAGCTCAAGGACTGGCCAAAAAAGTATATCCATTATACGCGGCAGGCTTCTCTGAAAGAGATATATGTGGCGCATGAGCAGAGCATTGATACGATGAATTTTCATAATAGTGTAAATTCGAAATTCGAAGCACGAAACTCGAAAAAAATATTAGTTTAAAATTTGAATTTAATCATTTTTCGGATTTCGTATTTATAATTTCGTGCTTTCTCTGGCTATATGCAAAAACACTTCATTCAAATCTTTTCGACCATATTTCATAATGATGTCTTCGGGGGTGCCGTCATCTTTCAGCTTTCCATGCTGAATGAAAATCACCCTATCACATATCTCTTCCACTTCCGCCATATTGTGTGAAGTGTATAGAATTGATATCCCTTTTTCCCTTTGGATTTTCAAAAACATCTGTCTGGTCCTATCGGCAATATCGGGATCAAGAGAAGCTGTCGGCTCGTCCAATAGCAAAAGCTTGGGGTCGTTCAAAAGAGCTTTCGTCAGGTTGAGACGGGTAAGCTGACCGGTTGATAAACTGGAAGTCATCTTAGTCAGAAACGCCCTTATTTCAAAAAAATCCGCCAACTCTTCCACTTTTTCTCTGATGTTTTTGACTCCGTATAATCGAGCAAAAGTGTAAAGATTTTCTATCACTTTCAAACTATTAGGCAGAGCGACATATGGAGAAGAAAAATTAACCTTGCTCAATATTTCCTCTCTATGATGCTTCATATCCTCCCCAAAAACCAATATATCGCCGGAGGTGGGCGTAATCAAATCCAGTATCATCTGTATTGTAGTGGTTTTACCCGCCCCATTAGGCCCCAGCAATCCGGTAATCTTGCCTTCTTCAATGGAAAAACTAAGATCGTTCACCGCCCGAACTTTTCCAAATTCTTTGACTAAATTTTTAACTTCTATAATTGGCATATTATTGACAATTGATACAGTGAGTAGAATTTTACAGACTTACTATAAAATTGTCCACGCTCACAATGTTTCAAATTAAACTCATCCTATTCTCTTTTTTGGTTTATTGGCTGATTTTTGAAAAAATCCAGCAAAACCAACTTATCAATTTCCACAATTTTAAGTCCCGCTAGATCTTTTTCGCCAAAAAATTTACCGTATTCTCCTTCTAAAATATTTACTTTATTCTCGAAATTATCATCAACTTCCAGAGTAAATATGTGATTTACATCATCCCCGTAATCATAAGTTCCAAAAAAATTATAGCTTTCTATGTCTATATCCATCTCTTCCTTAATTTCCCTAACCAAAGCATTTTCCGGAGATTCACCTTCTTCCATCCCCCCGCCAAAAAAACCAAAATATCCGGGAAAACGTGGAGCATCGCCACCTCTTTTTTGTAAGAAGACTTGTGCACCGTTCATTAGCTTCTTAAACGGTATTAACCCTGCTGCTTGTCTTTTCTTTATCTTCATTTGCTAACTTTATATCTTATAGAACTTACGCGTTCGGCCTATTTAAACCATTTCCCGTTTGTCATTCCCGCGAAAGCGGGAATGACACCAAACGCGTAAGTCCTATCTTAGCGATTTTGGCTAAGATAAAATGCTTTGCTACGATAATTTTCTATCATTTTTGCGCTTGGAAAAAATAACGGTGAGGGAAGCGAGTTCAGCGAAAACCATCTCCACTCCACGATCTCATCCGGCTCCATCAAATAGACACTCTGCTCATATAGTTTGTTTAGCGTGTCTTCTCTTATATTTGTATGCTCGGCAATTAGTTTATTTATATTCCTAGAAGAAACCCTGCCCTTCATCCAATCCTTCGCTAATTTGCTGTCGCCAAAAATATTAATTTGAATCCAATTGTATATTTCGGAATAATTCGGGAGCAAAGTCTTTTCGTAGAATTTCCCCCTGCACAGTACCCCATCAAAATCGAACAAAATTGTTTGATACGGTCGCATATCTTTTTATTATATTTCAAGAACTGCACCCCATCGCTTCGAATATTTATCTGATAAATATTCGAAGCACTTCCCCTCTAAAGAGGGGAAGAGGAAGAGGGGGAGGAAATTCCTTTTCGCTCTAGACGCTGAGTAAAATAGGAGAAGATGATCAGGTTGTAGTTTTGACTTTTCCCCCTCTCCCCCTTTTTAAAGGGGGAGTACTCAGCACCTTTTTATCAGATAAAAAGGTGCTGAGGGAGGGGGTTTCCTGAATTATCTCATATAAAAGGTAAATTTTTAACACTTACTCCAACGCCTCTCTAATCTTCATAATCACACCGTTTATATTCGTGTTGATTTCATTATTCCAAAAACGCAAAACCTTCAATCCCCTATTTTCGAAAAAATCTGTCCTTGCATTATCATAATTTTCCTGGTCAGCGTGCTGTGAGCCGTCGATTTCCAAGACTAAGTTCTTTTCACTACAGTAAAAATCGACAATATATTTTCCCAGCGAATGCTGCCGTCTAAACTTAAACCCAAGCTGTTTATTTTTTATCCTTGACCATAGGATAATTTCTTGCGGGGTCATTTCTTTCCGCAAGACTTGCCTCTTATTTTTAAGTATTGCTATGTTGCTTATTTTTTCTTTCATATGAACACCCCATCGCCTCGCAGACTCAGCACTTCCCCTCTAAAGAGGGGAAGAGGGACTAGGCGCCATGGCACTTTTTATACTTTTTGCCGGATCCGCAAGGACAAGGATCGTTTCGGCCAACTTCTTCTTTGGCCACAACTGGCTTAGGCTTGTCATCACTTGTTTTGCTCGCGCCTATAAGACGCATATTCTCTTGTGTTTTCTTAAGCTCCTCCTCTTCTTTTTTAAAAGCTCCTGCGCCAATTTTAGGTAGCATTTCTCTTATTTGACCGTTGATAGACTCTTGCATATCTTTGAACATCTTCAAACCTTCTTTCTTATACTCCACCAGAGGATCACGCTGGCCGTACGCTCTTAAATTAACAGAACCCCTCATGTAATCCATCATTTCCAAATGATCCACCCAGTACATATCTATAGTCTGTAAGAACAATCGCCTTGCCGCATTGTAAAACTCTTCGTTTCCCACCACTTTTTCACGTTCATCAACTTGTCTTTTCAGATCCTCATCGCTCCCCAGCACATCCGCTATATATGTTTCCAAATCGGCCTTGTCTCCCATTAATATTTTTCTTCTCCTTTCATATATGGCTTTCCTCTGAATATTAAGCACGTCATCAAATTCAAGCACATGTTTTCGAGAATCAAAATGAAAGCCCTCTATTTTGGTCTGTGCCGTTTCCAATGATTTAGTTATCATGGAGTTTTCTATTGGCTCGTCTTCAGCCACCCCGAGCCGACCCATCATTTTTTTGATCATGTCCGATGCGAATACTCTCATCAAACTGTCTTCAAGCGAAACAAAAAACTGAGTTTCGCCCGGATCGCCTTGGCGGCCGGACCTGCCTCGGAGCTGATTGTCTATTCTTCTCGCTTCGTGTCTTTCCGTACCTAAAACAAATAACCCCCCCAGATCACGAACGCGCGCGTACTCCTCTTCAGTCGCGGGATTGCCCCCTAGTTTAATATCCACGCCTCTTCCCGCAATATTAGTAGCCACCGTTACCCCCTTATATCTCCCCGCTTGAGCAATGAGCTCCCCCTCTCTTTCATGATTCTTGGCATTAAGAAGCTCGTGCTTAATCCCCTCGTTGGATAGATATTGCGACAATAGCTCATTATTATCTATAGATACAGTTCCGATCAACACCGGCTGCCCCTGTTCATTCAATTGTCTGACTTTTCTGGCTATTGCCTTAAATTTTCCCTTTTCAGACTGAAAAATCAAATCATTGTGATCTCGGCGCGCGATGGGTTTGTTGGTCGGAACCGCCACCGTATCAAGACCGTAAACTTTGTAAAATTCTTCTTTTGAAGTCACGGCGGTGCCCGTCATACCCGCCAATTTACTGTATAGACGAAAATAATTTTGGAACGTTATAGACGCGTATGTGCGGGATTCTCTCTGAACCGCCACGCCTTCTTTTGCTTCTATCGCCTGATGCAATCCTTCGGACCATCTGCGGCCGGGCTGAAGCCGTCCTGTAAACTCATCTACGATAACAACCTCGCCATCTTTGACAACATATTCTTTGTTTTTTTCAAACAACGCTTTGGCTCTTACCGCTGTTTCCAGGTGATGCACATATTTGATGCCTTTTTCCGTATAGATATTATCAACTCCCAGTATTTTTTCGGCTTTCTCTATTCCAATATCCGTAAGCGTGATGGCTTTAAATTTCTCGTCCACAGTATAATCCTCATCCTTGTTCATTCGAGAAGCAATCCCTGCAAAAACGGCGTAAAGATTTTCAGAATCCTGCGCGGGAGCTGATATTATAAGCGGAGTTCTCGCTTCATCTATCAAGATGGAGTCAATCTCGTCAACTATAGCGTAATGATAATTCCTTTGCCTCAGAGTGCTCGTATCATATTCAATGTTGTCTCTTAGATAGTCAAAACCGTATTCATTATTTGTGCCGTAAGTAACATCCGCCAAATACGCCTCACGTCTCGTCACCGGCCTCAAAAATTCATGCACGACGTGAAAAGCCCCCGTCTCATCGCGTTCCATGTCTAATTTATCTTCTTCTTTTTCTTCGCCTTCATCATTTTTCGGATTTGGGATTTCGTGCTTCGAGTTTAAGCTAATGTGTTTCGTATCATACAAAAAACTGCTCTCATGATTCAGCACTCCCACACTCAATCCCAAATAATCATAAATCTGTCCCATCCACACGGCATCTCTTCTTGAAAGATAATCGTTCACTGTGACAATGTGCACGCCCTTGCCTTCCAGCGCATTTAGATATGCAGGCAGAGTCGCCACCAGCGTCTTACCCTCTCCGGTACGCATCTCGGCAATACCTCTATGGTGCAAAATCATCCCTCCCAAAAGCTGAACGTCAAAATGCCTCTGGCCTAATGTGCGAACAGACGCTTCTCTCACAAGAGCGAATGCTTCGGGCAAAATATCATCAAGCTTAGCCCCATTGGATATTCTTTTCTTTAATTCCGCTGTTTTCGCTTTGACCTGCTCGCCGCTCAAAACCTTCATTTCCGGCTCAAGAGAATTGATCTTGGCCACATTCGGCTCGAGGGCTTTTAAGGTTTTCGCGTTTTCATCCCCAAGTATTTTCTTTAAGAAATTCATCCGACTATAATAACACAAAAACCGCCCCATTGCAGGCGAGCTGCCTTTGTTAATTATCAATGAACTTAAAGGTGGAGACAATAGACTGATGCGTTAAAGTAGTAGGCCATTCACTTATCAATAAGTTCCTTGAGTAATAACCGTTATCTTCTGTAAAAACTGTCAATTTAAAAATGGAACCGTTTCCTCCTCTTATTTTATACAATGTGTGTTGCTTAAAAAGTTACCTACAGTGGAGTACTGTGATATAGTTTAAAGAATATTAGTCCCGAACAGCACAGATGCAATAGCCACAATCACAGCAAAAAGTAACATACCAAAAAAAATTCCAAACATAGTTCTGCCAACAGTATTGTTTTCTGAAATAATTTTTCTCGCAACAAGAATTGGTACGTAAAAAGATAATGTACATACAATAGCACCAACAAGAGTTGCTAGTATTGCTACTAGTACTGCTAGATTAAATTTAGTAACACCTTGAGCAATTAAACCCATCCCCAGAAAGAAGAATCCTAAAGTTGCTAGGAATATATATTTAAAATCATTTTTCCTTAAGAGAGAAGATTGATTTTCCATGTTCCAATTATAATATGTACTAATTTTAACATGAGTTGGGAGATTTTTACTGCAACCGCTTGGTATTTGGTACTTGGTGCTTATTTTTGTGTGCTTTTCGTTAAGCGGTATCTACTTTAACTCAACCAAAGTCCCTTCAATAAGCTCATAAACCGCATGCTTGGGAGTTTTAGGGCAGCAAGGCGAATCATCCGGACCATGAACCAACATCTCCACCCGCAAGAGTCCGTCCACAATCTCCATACCTTGAATCAGAACGCGATCACCGAGATTTTTCAAAACCACAAATTCCGGCTTGTCGTTGTTATTCCTAAATACGGCCAGGCGAGTAAAATTTGCGTCCTTGCCGTACCTTGTTCTGATAATAACGACAACGTCATCTTTTTTGTCACCGTCCAAGTCGCCTCTAGACATCATTTTCTTATCCATAACCGCCGCATAGTTCTGGTTCGGAAATTTTTCCAACTCCTCGCATTGATTTTCTTCACAAATAACACGGAAATAATTGATGCCGTTTACAAAAGCATAAGACGCGCCACTGTAATAATCTTCAAAAGCGGAATTTAGCACATCAACTAGAAAAAAATCATTCATTTGCCAGTCTGGCTCTTCATAGGAAACACGAGTTTGTTCCCCGCTTTCCATCTGAATCAGCGGCTCTGAATCTCCGCTCATACGGTCATATCTATTCACATATCCAAGATACAGCCCAGTCAACAAAAGAATCAAGGCGATAATAACGGATATGCGCATTGCTTTTTTTTTACTTTTCATTTATGACATCACTATAACATAAGAACCTATTATCTCGGACTCAGTAAGAAATAAAAAACCGCGCCGTGGAACGGCGCGGTTTTGCAATGCGGACTATCTCTTCTTTTTTTTAGAAGACTTCTTTGCTGATTTCTTTGCAACCTTTCTTTTTTTCTTTGCCATTTTTTTTATTAGTTCTATTTAGGAAATTTAGTACATGAGAATAATCGACCAAGTTATTCACTTACTATAATTATGGTACGAAAAAAATAATTTACAACAAAAAAAGATAAAAAACTGTGGAAAACTTTTTTTAAAAATAAAAAAATTATTTCGCGTGCACTTTTAATTAATCGTTGTCTATCCTTTATTCAACTTTTCTCACTTCCCATTCAACATTGATTCCCGTCTTCTCTTTTATTGATGCTCCGATAAAAGCGGCGGCGGCCTCTACATTTTCCGCGGTGGCTCCGCCCAGATTTATAAACGCGAGCGGCTGATTTTCATGCAGTCCCACTTTTCCGATTTTGAAACCTCTCAAGTTGCATATTTTGTCCAGCACCCAAGCCAGAGGAATTTTAACCCTTCCTTTTTCCTCAAAGCCGGGAATACCAGGGAAATTTGTTTTCAGTCTCGCGTAATGTGATTTGGTGATAAAGGGATTTTTAAAAAAAGACCCGGCCGTAGGCGTCTTTGTCCAATCAGGAAGCTTTCTCTTGCGTATTTCTATCACCGCTTCTCTCACCTCCTCCAAGGTCACATCTTTGGAGTATTTATTCTTGAAACGCTCCCTCAGATCTTTGTAGCCGATGTTCACTCTGTCATGCTTGTTTAAACGAAAGAAAACTTTGGTGATCACAAGGCGAGAATTTTTTTCACGCTTGAAAATACTATCGCGGTATCCGAAATAACATTGTTTATTAGCAATCCTTAACAAATTCATGCTATCTGAGTCCAAGACTTCCACCTCATCAATCACATCTCCAACTTCCGCGCCGTAAGCGCCAATATTTTGCACCGGAGCCGCGCCCACCGTTCCGGGAATATAAGAAAGGTTCTCTAGTCCGTATAATTTTTGAAAAACACAAAAAGACACGAAGTCATCCCAGTTTTCTCCCGCTCCGCTTTCCACAATATAATTCGTTCCGTCCTCTTTCACCTTCACGCCGCGAATCTCATTTTTTATTATAAGACCGCCATAACCCTTATCAGGAGCAAGAATATTTGAACCTTCGCCAATAACATAAAACGGAACATTTTCTTTTTTTGATAACTCAAGCGCTTCTTTCAATTCGGTAATCGTTCTTACTATTGCAAAATACTTGGCCTTACCTCCAATTCTAAAAGTGGTTAAATCACTTAAAGGGATCTCTGCTTCGATTTTCATAAATTAAAATAGTTATGCAGGCTGACGGTCAGCGGGTGCTGGCTCCAAAACTAATGTCTTATGTGAGTGCAAGCCGCTGACCATCATCCGGCACATTCTATGATGTTAAATTTATTATAACAAATAATACTAATGGGAGAAGAAGTTGTTAGTAGATAGTCGTTAGTTATGAGAGGAGGAGGAATCTCATGTCTATGGGTTCTGCGAATTTATCAAGTGACGGCAAGTACCTGTCTAGAAACGTCAAACCCCGCCAAGGCGGGGGTTAACGCAGACATTCGATTGTTAAGCCAGCTTTCGCTGTAACTCACATCATTATAATAGCAAATTATTTAAAAAAATCAATAGCGATTCCCTGAATTCTCATCATAATTGCATAGCGGTCTGCAGGCTAATCACATACCCCTTTTGTAGGCCCATACTCTGATTCATATCAATTGACGAGCTTTAGAGCGTTTGAAAATCCTATATCCTCGGTAATTGTCTCTTCGTATTTATCCCCAAGAATTTCTTTCGCTAGATCAATCTTTTTTGCGTAAATGGCGGTTAAAGCATAAAGCATTTTTATATCTTCAAACTCTGGGCTCTGATCGTAAGCGCGCTTCACGAGCTCATGTCCTTCCATAAACTCTCCCGAGTTTAGATGCGCAAAGGCGAGCGCTATAAGCACGTTCTGTTTGTTTGGCGAAAGCGCCGCGGCTCTTTCCAAAATTTGTATCGCCTCGGCGCGCTTACCGATTCTCATAAAAAAATTTCCGGCGATAAAATGCATGCGAACATCTTCGGGGGTCTCCTTCAATTGCTTCCTGAATTCTTGTTCAACGAATGTCACAAATCTAATTTTCGTCTCATCATCAGCGGGCGAAGAGACAACACGCTCAGCGATTTGACCGAGAAATTGCCTCGTCTCCCCTTTTCCAGGTGTATTTAGGGCTAGAGAGGATTTAAAATATTGAAGGGAAGATTCGGGATTATTTGCAGATAACGCCGATATAAGCTGATTGGAAGCCAAAATACTTTTTATATTTATCGTGTAAATACCAACAATTAGCAGTAAAGACACCGCAACAGTTATTGAATAAAAAGCAGAACTACCCGCTGCAAGACGCTTATGTGGAGCGATAACCTCTCCCTTTCCGTAATGTGTATTAATAAGCGCTAGAATTGCAAAAAACATGATGTAGCTTGTAATGTTATCAAAGACTGTTAGGTTTTGTATAAAATAAGCTCCAATAAGGCCTGTTAATACAATTCTGCCCAGCTTATCGTTCTCTTCAGGACTGATATTTCCTCGTTCACCCTTCCATAAAGCATGGGCAACAAAAAAGAAAATAGCCAAATAAGCGAGAAGCCCGAGTATACCTCCAGCCACAAGCCAGTCAAAAATCACGTTGTGAGCGCGGTCAAACCACGGCTCTTGATTGTACATTTTCGGATTATAATATTTGTAATAAACATAATTGAAACTCTCCTGTCCCCAGCCAAAGACCGGCCTGTCCTTGAAAGCCCGCAATGCGGCTATGCCATTGTAATATCGGGACTTGCCTTCGCCCTCAAGAAAAAATTTGTTCAAGTCACTATCAAGAAGAGAACCGAAACGTGAAAGTGACGGATTCTTTCTAATAAAATTTTCATCTTTAAAAACAACGAACATTGCCGCCAACGCCACCAAACCGACAAGTAAACCGATATTCAGCCGGCGCATAAACAGATCCTTTTTTTCAACGATCGCGACAGCGGCAAACACAAATACGAGACCGCAAACCAAGCCGATCATGGCGCCTCTTGTGGCCGTGGACATGAGAATGTAAATCTCCCCTCCAAGAAGTAAAAAATAAATTGCGATGCGAATGTATCCTTGCGCCGCTTTTTTGAAAATAAGATATAAGCACACAAAGGTGGCTCCAGCGGCGATTATGGACAAAGTGATGCCCCTAACACCTGCCGATACTTCCAACGCGCTCGCGTAATCTACGTAGTAAATGAGAAAGCCGACACATCCAAGCACCAATGCCCAGAGAATATCCTTTAATTTTCCTCGATTGGAATATAAAAAATATAAAATAATAAATATGTTAAAAAGCGTGTAAACGGCCAAATAAGTCGCGTTGCCCAAAGTGGCGTCCACACGGACTCCTCCCTGATTGATCGCCAACTCGCCGCCTAGCTGTAAAAAAGAAAACAGCATGACAAAAATACCGACCGCAATATTGGCATGCAAAAATCTGTTCCATAATTTTTCCGTGGACAAAATAGCCGCGGCAACTAAAAAATACATAAAAAGATGAACGTGCAAAATTAGCCCCTCCATTCTTTCATAGTTACTCCAAATGCTTTTATACGCGTTTACGCTAAAGACGTCAGCAACGGCAATAATCGCCAAAAATGCGGCAAGTGACCATAAAATAAGCGTTTTTTTCGGACGATATTTCGGCTCAAGCAAAGCCAATAGAATCCATGACGCAAATATAATTTCTATAATAATTCTAAAAGCGAAGTTTTTTCCCGTAATGAACGGAAAAAGCAAATCCGGAAAGAAAAAAGCCGTAAAAGACTCTCCACCCGCAACAATTACAGGAATCAAGGGAATCAAGAATAAGCCGGATATTGTAAATATTCTTAAAAACTTTGCCATCAAAATATTTTTTTATTGTTCAAGAAATGAGCTAGAAGACCTGGAATTCGGGCGATAATAAAAACCGGCTTGGCGGTCTCCGCCTTCCAATCTAAAGCGCATAAGGCCGCCGCCAAGGCACCATCAATATTTATGGGTAAATTTTTTGACGTATGCTTTCTCAGTGTTTCTTCCACAAAGCGGGCAAGCGCCGCGTATTCCCGTCCAATATCTAAGGCGTCCACTTCCTCCAAAATCATTTCCGCTCTGACGTCCTTTTTATACAGACGGTGTCCGAAACCAGGTATTCTAATTTTTTTCTGAAGATATGCTTTTATTGTTTCCTCAACATTCAGATTTCCCCTCTTCAGTTTGTAAAACAGCGTCATTGCGTTTTCTCCCGCTCCGCCGTGCGAATCGTCTATTTTTTTTATTCCTCTCGCGATTGATGCGGAAACATTCTCACCAGCTTTAGCGCCATCAATCACCGGAATTGCCGATGGCGTATCCTGTCCATGATCTATTGAGAGCTTAAGTATAAGTTCGAAAAGTCGTCTTTGTTTATCAGACGGTATTTTTTCAGAAAGCATTTCATATATCAAAGCTACAAAGTCAGTCTTTTTGCATTTTTCCAAAAAAGACACGTCTTTCCAGAAAGGAGTCTCACTTTTGTGCGTTAAGGTAATTGCCATAGAGATTTATACTATCACTTTTTTTACCAGCTCCGCAATTTCATCGAAATCATCGGCCACAGTTATTCCCGACTGAGCAAGTATTTTTCTTTTCGCGCTTGGCCTACTGCTCCTTCCTTCAATAATCGCGCCTGCATGGCCAAACTGAATGTTAGAAGGTAAGGTTTCCGTAAACTCTCCAGCGATAAACGCCACGACCGGCTTTTTTATTTTTTTTTCTCTTACGAGATGCGCGACTCGTTCCTCATAAGTCCCTCCGAGCTCTCCAAATATGACTGAAGCCTTTGTCGTAAAATCTTTCTCCAATTCCAAAAGAAAATCGGCAAAATCAGCGCAAATAATTCTCTCTCCACCGATTCCGACAGCCCACGAGATCCCAAAACCGTGCTGACCGAGGTGTAGGGCAATTTCCGATGTCATTCCCCCCGACTTTGAAATAACCGCGATTTCTCCCTCTTTATAAACCTGATCGGGGTTAGGTCCTCCGATTGATCCGATTTTGATCTTTCTCGAGGGAGAAATAAGCCCGACGGAACTGGGCCCGATAATATTCGCTCCTTTCTTTAGAGCTAATTCGTACATAGCGCTAGCATCGGCGACAGGCACTTTTTCAGCGCCAATCAGTATGAACCGTATGCCGGCCCGAATCGCCTCCTCCACTGCCTTCTTTACTTGCATAGGGGGCACAAACAAAACCGACCCGTCCACTTGCCCGACTTTTTCCACCGCCTTTTCAACAGTATCAAAAACCGGAACCCCCGAAAGCTCCTGTCCGCCTTTGCCCGGCGTTACTCCAGCAACAATTTTTGTGCCATACTTTTGCATCCACGGCAATGCCACCCTGCCCTCGGAACCGGTTATTCCTTGAGCGATTAATTTTGCGTTTTTTGGTAATAACAGACCCATAGTTGTTCACGATTAAAAATTATTTTGGAATTAACATTACTCGCGGCATTAACGCGATTTTACTCCGGACTTTTTTATTTTTTTGTAAATATTGGATAACCGCACCATTTCCTCCGCCGATTTTGAAATGGATGTTTCCCGGCCGTAAATGTGGAAATCGAAATCTTTGACCTCGGCGAGCATGGCGAAAGCTTCTTCATCCCGCGGTCCTCCTCTGCGAATGACAATCGGGTAATCAATAGTCAAGCTGAGTTCTTGTCTTGCCTTCTTGAGTCCGTCCACTAGGCCCGACAATGTCTCATAAATATCGGTAAAATTGGCAACTCCGCCTATTACCCAAAGGCCACTCAACCCCGGCTTTGATAACACGATTTTAGTAAGTTTTTCAACTTTTTCTTTTGAAGGATTGCCGGAATACTCCGTGTAGTTGGCGGGTTTTCCCTTTTTTTTGATCAAAGCATCAAGCGCCATAAGAGACGCTCCGCCGCCCGAAGCGAGAATTCCGATATCTCCCTCCATATCAAAGAATGACGAACCCGCGGTGCCTCTATAATCTCCATCATCAATTTTTTTAGCCTCAATTTCTCTTAAAGTAGGAGCGTGGCCCGAAGAGCGGGGCGGATAATTCCAATCATGTCTTCCGGAAGCGGTCGAGTCAAGCTTGATTTTGGCATCAAGCGCCATCCAGATTTTTTTCCCATTCTTTTCAGATTCCACCAAAGGGTTAATTTCAAGCAAAACACAATCCTCACTGAAAAAAAGCGAGAGTAATTTATCAATAAGCGGCCTAGGAAGCGGAATATTGCCCATTTCCCCATCTTCTGCACGGAGAGAATATTTTTCTATTTTTCTTTTTTCTACGCCGCTACCTCCGTCGATCGTATATAGAAGCGCGGGAGAACGTCTTGCGGTATCATAATATACGGAAAGATAATGTTCTCTGGTAAATGAAATTTTTTCCTCCGCAATTATTTTTTGCGGCGTTTCGCCATTAAATTTTTTTGAACGGATTGTCTTCGTGGCGGAAAAAAAATCTTTTTTGTTTTTTACTTCAACAATTCCTCCGGAAGCCGCGCGTTTACCTGAAAGTACTTGGACTTTAAGAAAAAAAGGGGGTGACACAGACGGAACGGCTTCAGCAGAATCAAGTATTTCAAATCGCGGCACGGTAATGCCGTATTTATTTAATAATTCTTTTCCTTCAAATTCATAGAGGGTCATTTTTTAAATACGATATTTTATTGTATAATTTGTATCCTTGCACGACACAGCTGGTTAAATTTACAATTTTTATATATTATCAGAGATAATATGAGTGGGAAGAAAAAAATTGTATGCGTAAGCGGCGGTTTTGATCCTTTGCATGCAGGACATATCCGATTGATAAAAGAAGCGCGCCGATTGGGAAACGCATTGGTGGTAATACTTAACAATGATAATTGGCTGCTGCAAAAAAAGAAATTTGTATTCATGAAAGAAAAGGAGAGAAAAGAAGTTCTGGAAGCTCTAAGAAATGTGGACCGTGTCGTTATATCATCTCATAAAAAAGGCACTGGCGATACAAGCGTGAGCGCTGAACTAAAGCGTATTAAACCTTCAGTTTTTGCGAATGGCGGAGACAGAAAAAGCGAAAAGGATATCCCCGAGGCGGCCATCTGCAGAAAACTCCGCATCAAAATGGTATTTAACATCGGTAAAGGTGGAAAAATTCAATCTAGTTCCAGTTTGGCAAAAAAAGTCATCGGGGCGCTGTCAAATGTAAGAGGATATCCCCAATCTAAACGTAAAATATGAAGTTAATGCAGACTTGCCCGCCGAAATGTCCAAAACTCTGCTGCAAATTGCGTTTTTTTCGTCAGCGTATCTCGATATGCTTCCTCAAAACTCCGCAATTTTCGCAACGAATTTTGGACATTTCACCTAGGCATTAGATTGGAGATAAGCTCTAAGACTTGCCAAAAAATGACTTCAACTTATTGGCAATAAATACGTCAGTGAGTTTTCTTGACTCATGCGTCATGCCTCCAATATGAGGAACAATGATCACATTCTGGTTCTCCTTTGAATATTCCACCAGTGGATTATTGCCAAATGTCTTCCCTTTGAACCTAAGTTCGTCACGGAGCACGTCTGCGGCATATCCACCGATTTTTTTCTCCAATAGAGCATCCAGGAGAGCGTCTTCGTCCACGATTCTCCCTCTGGAAGTGTTGATGATTACTGCTTCCGGTTTTATTATGGCAAGGGTACTGCGGTTAATCATATTTTCAGTTTCCGGAGATAAATGAACATGAAGAGAGACAGCGTCGCTTCTCTTTAATAAATCATGAAGTGACACTTTTTCATAGCAGTTTCCAAAATCACCCTCTACATTCGGATCAGTATACAATATTTTCATTCCCATAGCGGCGCCATATTTCGCGGTCATGCGGCCTAGACGGCCCATGCCTACAATCCCGAATGTTTTGCCGCGGATGTTCTTGCCTCTGAACCTCTCCCTGTCCCATTCGCCGTTCTTTACCGATTCATGAGCATGTGGCAAAAGCCGCCAAATAGAAATTAAAAGCCCCATCACCAGCTCCGATGTCCCGGTCAAGCTCTGAAGAAACTCTTCTTCGTGCCTCAAGCTTAAGACTTTTATGCCTTTTGTTTGGGCGAATTCCATGTCTATGTGATCCAAACCGGTCGTAGCGGTCGCCAAAACTTTAAGTCTTTCCGCTTTGTTTAACACAGGCCGATCGAAATTCAGGCCAATTCCCACTATCGCCGCGTCATATCCGCATATCTTGTCCATAAGCTCCTCTTGGGATACCGACATGTAGTGAACATCGCCAAGTTCATTGATAATATTTTTCGCTTCGTCCGAAAATACTTCGCCAATTGTATTTAATATCAGGAGATTCATAAGATTCTATAATTATTCACAAATTGCGGTAAATGGCAATGCGCCCAAGGCAACTAATAGCAAATTTTGAGTGCGGAGCCGCAGGTGTTACTCATTCGTATTATTTTTTGGAATTTGGTATTTGGCGCTCGGTGCTTATTTTTGTGTGTTTTTCGTCATGTGGTATCTACTGCTTTTTGTTAAACGGTATCTACACTATAAAGCGAGAAGAATAATACCTGCAACTACACCAATAAAAGCCGCTAACTTTTTCAGTACATGCCTTTCTCTGAAATAAAAATGTCCAGATAACACAGCAAGAAACACACTGGCGGCTCTTCTGCCGGCGACTATCACAGTCGCTGGCGCGAAAATATAAGCGAAGCTCCCGACTACGGCGGCCAAACTCCTTGTCGCCGATAGCATAATATATTTAGGTTTCTTTAAATATGAAAAAGGGAGCTCCCCTGATGCAGAAGTGGCTCTAATCATAAAATAGATCGTGAGTATAAGATATATAACGCCTTCTTCCGCCTCAACCGAATTAAAATGCGTAATGTTATATTTATAAAGTGAGAGAGTAATAACCGCGACAATCGCCGTAAAAATGGTATAACCGATGCCTTTGAAATTGAGGCCGCTCCTCAGCATTAATATTATTAGGCTCAATACGATAATTATAATGCCCAAAAACTGAGTGGCTGTTATTGAATAACCGAGAATAAAATCTACCGCGAGCAGTAGGGGGATTGTAATGATCCTCACGAAACTGAAAGTGCTTCTATCTGCTTCTCTTAGCGCCACAAGGCCGACATGGGCAAGCATAATCTCTAGAATGGCACGAGGTATAAAAAAAGGGAGCGACGCCAGTTTGAATATAAACTCTCCCCGAAATAGCGCAATGGCGAAAAATATTGCCGTCGTCCAGAAAAGATAAAGAAAACCCACAATAAAAAATTCTTTGACTTTCTCGGTAATTATTTTTTTTCCGAGAGAATTGGAAATCTCTTCAAAAAAACCGGCAAAAAGAACAAGTATAATGCCTATCATAATTGGTTAAGTTTAACACATAGCCGAGACAGCCTCTATATTTATGGATGGTAATAATTATGGATTACGAAACTCTTTTCTCGGCAGGGCTTTTGCGGAACACGGGTATTTTTTTGCTAAAAAATCCTTAGAGCATGTTCCCAATCTAATGTCTGGACCAAATTCCAAAATTTTGAGCGAAAATGGCGAAGCGCGAGGAAGCATAGCAAGCTATGTTGACGAGCGATGAGCCATCTGCAGCCGAAATTTTGGAATTTGGGCAGACAAGCATTGTATTTTATTGATAATATATTGCGGTTAGATTGTGAACATGGTCTCGTGCTCGCCCGTCGGTTTGCGCAATGTTCCGCAAAAGCCCTGCCTGCGACGAGTTTCGTAATTCAAAGTAATAAAAGTTCCAATTTCCCCTTTCGCCGATTTGCGGGAATGTGAAAGTGTCGCTGGTTTTTCGCTTACAAAAATGTAAAAAAATGGCCATCTCCCATAAGATGACCAGTACCGCAGATTATGCTCGGTGGAGACGCATTGATGATAGCGTCCTCCATGTGCTGGGATCAAACAACGCGAACGCCACGATATATAATCCCGCTCCCATAGATTTTTCCGCGGACGACGGCTCGCCAAAAAAAATTATTCCGGCAACCATTGCCGTCACGAGATAGCTGCCATTCATTACCAGATTCTTAAGCGCTATCGCCCCTCCCCTTTGATAAGCCATGAGATTAAACATCCACATGAACACTGCAACAATCCCGACAAGTGTTGAAATGACGCTCAAAGCTATCAAGTTACCGCGAGAGATACCGGAAAAAAAATCGCTTCCCAAAATGATTACGCCGATGCCGCCGAAAATAAGCTGAACTATCCCTCCCCAAAAGTTTTTTACGAAAGGATCAATTTTCTGAATTTTTTGCGTTATCGCCTGATTGACCGCGAGCATGAGCGCGATTCCGAGCGACATCCACACCCAAACTGGAAAATTGGCTATCTCTTTCAAAGATGGCATCCCCAAAATTACATATCCGGCGAAGATACCGAGTATCACCCCGGTCCACTGTCTAATATTGATGGAATGCTTAAAAAATATCCGATCAAAAATAGCGCCCGGAACGATGGAAAGCGTAATTAAGAAAACGCTGACGCCGATGTCTCCGTTATACACAAAAGTTCCAAATCCAAGCACCGTGATTACAAGAGCAAAAAAACCGAATAGACATGCACCAAGGATATTTTGCGGAGTATCAATGATTTTATGACCTTGTTTCCTCGCCATTATGTAGCCCACGACAACCTGCACCAATCCGACAAGCAGTGTCGCGAAAAACGCATGCGCTAATGTAGTGGAAACTACGCCAGCCGCTTTCTGCAAACTTTTTGTGAGAGTTTTTGACAATGCTTCCGCAACCGTAAACAGCATCCATTTTTGGCCTATCATACTTTTGTCTTCCTTTTTGTTGTTTTTGTGACGATCAAAATCCTTACATAAAGTAACAGATTATCCTTTTTATGTCAATGGTCGTGAGCACGACCTCGCAACGCTGAACACTTTAAATTACGAAACTCCCTTTTCCCCTCATTTTCATATAAAATACAAATTGCTCCCTTGCGAGAGCCGTTCGTATGAATTTAACCATTACGCTATTCAATTTCATACTAACAAAAGTTAAGTTCTTCTTCAAACGAAACAGAAGACAAGGAGGTTGAGCCTCCTCGGGAGGCTCAACCTCTAAAGTATTCTTGGGCGATTGGATTCCCGCTTTCGCGGGGATGACTGGGGGAAGAAGATGCGGAATAATTCCGGGTGTGAGCGGTTACTATGTTTTCTAATTTTTGATATTTGAATTTTCTGTTGATACAGAACCAGAAGATTGATCTTTATTGATCAAAATCAAATTTTCACCTTGAATTTTATAGACAAAAGTTGTCGGATCTGACCACCCAGCAACGCCGTTGTATTTAGCATCGTAATTAACCGTGATTATATTATTTTCAGCTTTTAACCAATTGGCACCAGTACCGACACCAGTGCTGATTCCACCAATATGTTTAAGGTTACCGTTATTGTTGATGAACACTTCTATTGATCCAAGGGTTTTATTTCCCCCGTTCCAATGATTAGCTGGAACAAGAGCATCTAGATCCTTATCATTATCAACATCAATATATTTAGAAGCATCAATATATAGTATAAAATAACAGAGACCAGTGGAACAATTTGCTGATTTATATTTATATTCTCCATTATTTAAATTTACAGTTACAATATTTGAGGACTTCATCCCTAAATCCAAAGATACTAAGATATCATCCAATTGATTCTCTAAAACATATCTATCTCCAATTTCATATGTTTCGCCACCATTTGGGGAAGTAACGGAAACGGAACCAGCGTCATCATAATCATACTCTCGATAACCTATTAGAATAGTTTTTATTGAGACATTATCGTATGGGTCAAAACGTTCTTGCTTTTTTGATTGATCGAACACGGCATACTTTATTTTTTGGTTATCCAGCCAATTTAATTCAAAATGAGAACTCATGGCAAATCTTCCTCCGTTGAAAGTCTCGTTTGCCGAAAGATTAACTGCAATTTCATATTCATCACCAACAAGATCTATAAGATATAGAGTTTGCGCCTTACCACTTTCATCTTCAGCATCCGGAATCCAAGCGAGTTTTCTCTGATCTGGCGAAATCGCAAAACCGCCAAAAAAACCGTCATAAATATCATTAACTTTCATCTTCATGAACCTATTAGTTTCAGTGTCAAATAAGTACAAGGCCCCCGCAGGATTATCACTACCATCTAAAAATATTTTAAAAACGATCGCCTTGGAGTCTTTTGGGTAAGCGAAAAAACGAAGAAATAAATTAGGATTTTTATTCAACTCTGGAATAGCTTTTTTTATACTGTCCACAATTACTATTTCTTCCCCTGTTTGTTCATTGCGACGAATAAGTATCTGATCAGACTTTTCAGCATCGTACTGAGTCTGAAGATGATATCCATAATTTTCTGTATTCAAAATTTTGTTATCTGAATTTCTGCTATAAAAATGAAATCCTCCAACAATAATGAACAAAACTATTATCCCCACCCCAATCAAAAGCAATAACCCCCACTTGCTTTGACTCGGCTCTATTTGGTTTGGTTCCATTGGTTTAGTATTTTATAAATTTATAAGTTATATTTATTCTACACTACTTTGACATATTTCGCCACGAATGCACTGGGTTAGTGTACAGTTGACAGTAGAAAGGCATGAAAAAGAAAGGTTCTTTTAATAGTATTGATAGCTTGCTAGAAGAAGTTAAACGCAATAATCTGTTGCGTATGATTACACTAGCAGAAA
>Ga0209541_10004573_pt1 | contig 24517 bp, 24 predicted proteins | sample RifCSPlowO2_01_FD_184027 | JGI IMG/M metagenome (GOLD analysis project Ga0209541, IMG submission 184027) | Groundwater microbial communities from Rifle, Colorado - Rifle CSP2_plank lowO2_0.1 (SPAdes) (version 2) | ecosystem: Environmental > Aquatic > Deep subsurface > Groundwater | place... | reverse complement strand
CCAACAGCCACTGATTGCAAGGTTGCCTATTCTGATGGTACTGATGGTGACATTAGCTTTGCTGACTGTGCCAACGCCGCCTGCAGTTCGTTTGACGGTGGTGGCCCACTCGATATTGATACTGCTGCTGGTACTAATGGCCGAGTCTCAGTCTACTGCCCAACAGCCACTGATTGCAAGGTTGCCTATTTTGATGGTACTGATGGTGACATTAGCTTTGCTGACTGTAATGACGCTGCTTGTTCTGCCCCAACCATAAATGATATTGATACTGCTGTTGGTGCTACTGGCGCACCCTCAGTCTACTGCCCAACAGCCACTGATTGCAAGGTTGCCTATTTTGATGTTACTGATGCTGATACTACCTTTGCTGACTGTAATGACGCTGCTTGTTATGCGGCAGCATCTGGTACTGCTCCTTTTTCAGGGGAAACGAATTTGACATCAGTTTCTCTGACCTATGATTCAACCAATGCTGATTTATATGCCCATGTTATTAAAGACACTTCAGAACAAGCCTACTTTAAATCAACTGATGCAGCAACAATTTCTTGGAGTGCTGAGTTCTCTTATGCTTTTACAGCAGGAGATTTAGGTCATATCTCCGCCCCGCTGAGCGGAGCCGGTACTACCCAAGTTGGAGTTGTCTTGCGGCAGGGTTTAAATTTTGAATTCGCAGTCGTGCCTGAAAAGGTGCTGCTTCTGTTAGCAACAACGCCATTCTTAGGAAAGCTAATTAAGAAGTTTAAAAAGAAAAAAGAATGATTCAACCAAAATTTAGAGCAATTTCAGTTTCAAAGGACACTTTTGTCACTCTATTTTTGATTCTGGTTCTAGTTTTGATGTTTTTTCCTTTGATGGCGACTTTTAATGACATCTTAACGAGAATTGTCATTAATTTGCGAGGATATTGGTTTATACGTGAGGTGATTGTGCCTTTTGAAGTGAGAATGGTGGCAGTGGTATTGGCGACTCTTGGTTTTGATGTGGCAGTGACAAGAGAATATGTGGTTTTGGGTGAAACTCAACCCTTTATTGCCGAACTTGTCTGGAATTGTATTGGCTGGCAGTCATTACTCTTTTTTATGATCACCACCTTCGTAGGTCTACAAGGGGATAAATACACAAACTTCTCAAAATTTAAAGCGGCAATATTAGGCGCCTTAGGCACATTCTTGGTAAACATTTTTAGAATTGTGGTTGTGGTTTTGGTTGCCTACTTTTTCGGCCAATCCCCAGCAATAATTGTCCATGACTATGGATCAATATTAGCTGTTATTGCCTGGCTTTTCTTCTTTTGGTGGTTTGCATATAGATTTGTTTTAGATGAACAAACTGGTCACTATAAATAATGTATCCGGTTGCTACTTCATTTATTCCTGTAACTGTTTCTCTGGCACGTTTTGCAGCGGAAAACAGCTGGTTTACTATTTATCCTTATTGGTATCTTGGTTCAACTCCGTTTAATTATTTAACCGGACCTATCGTTCCGACACTTTTGGTTGCTTTGGCCAAGATTTTGCCCAATTTTTCTCTTTTTGACCTTTCTTACTTTATACTTATCACTTCTCACTTTGCACTGTCTTTGGGCTGGGGAGTATTCGGATGGAGTTTGTCGAAGAAGAAAACGATTGGGATTTTAATTTTTTTGATAAGTCTGGTTTTGCCATGGAAGTTAGTATCAAGTTTGGCTTTAAGCGATGTTTCGGCAGTTTTGGCAAGTGCTTTGACGCCGTGGGTGCTAGCCGCTTTCGCGGTAATTTTAAATTTTAAATTTAAAATTTTAAATTTATTACTGCCTGCAGTAGCCTTTGCCTTATTGCTTTTGACCAATACGGTAGCCTCAATACCGGCAATGGTTGGCCTTTTGGTTTTGGGAGTTACGGCTTTTCAAAAGTGGGAAGAGGGTTTGAAAAAAGTTGTGATTGTGGTTTTGGTCGGTTGGGTATTAACACTCTGGTGGTATGAACCTAACTTTTGGCTGACTATTTTTAAAGCGCCTTCTTTTGGCGGGAAAAGTGCTGTTAGCGTGTTTTTATGGCTTTTTAACCTCTTAAGAGGGCTTGTGCCGGTTATTTTAGCAGTTGCAGTAGTTTGGTGGGGGTTTTCTAAAAAAGACAAGTTTTTAAGGTTTAGTATCTCATGGTTTGCAATATTTTTAATTCTAACGATTCTTAGATTTTTGTCTAACCCAGATTTTTGGTTGGATTGGACCAGCTGGATGGGGGAAGTAGAGATTGGATTGGTGCTGCTGGTAGCAAAAAATTTCAAATTTCAAATTTCAAATTTTCAATCAAATCGCAATTTTAAATTAAAAATTGCCAAAACATCTATTTTCTATTTACTATTCACAAGTTACTTTATAGTGGGTTGGTTTTTTGCTTGGCAAAAGAGGGATTTTTGGTTACCGAGAAAAAGTATTGAAGAAACAGCAGAGTACAGGATAGCTAGTTTTTTAAATGAAAATGTTAAATCAGACGAAACGGTATTTCTTTCTGGGACAACTGCTTTTTGGTTGAATAGCTTTTATGATATTAAACAGGTGAGGGGAGGAGCTGATCAAGCGTCGCTGCATTCAACATGGAGAGATGCAGCTTGGGAATTGAGACAAGGAGCAAGTACCCAAAAAGCTGAAATATGGCTTAAAAAACTTGGTATCGACTATATTGTGGTTCATACCAATAAAAGTTCGGAGTTTTATCATGATTTTAAAAATACGGAAAAGTTTGAAAGATCTTCTATCTTGAGAAAGTTTTACGATCAGAGAGGAGATCTGATATACAGAGTGGATGACAACTGACAACTGACAACTGACAACTGACAACTGCTCGTTAACTATGAACTATGAACTATGAACTATGAACTCTAAGCATCCATTCTGGCACACATTGGCGATGATAATTGTGTCGGAAGTTAATAATTTGATATGGTTTGTAAGTGCTATTGTGATCGTCCTTGACGTTTGTTACCAAATTATCTTTTTGTAAACTTTGGCAATTTCTTTATCTTTAGTAATTATGGGAATGTCTAAAATTTTAGCAGTAGCAACTATAACTTTGTCGTGGAGTTCTAGTGTACCTTTAATTCGACGCGTTTCTTCAACAGTTCTAAGATCTAAAGGAACAATAAAGTACTTACTTTTAGGAATTTGGTTCAATAGGATATCGAAATATCTATCTCCTTGCTTTTTTTGGAGAAGACCCGAAAGTTCTAAAAGTACAATTGTAGGTAGAATCAGTTCATCCGCCTCCTCAAGTGTTTTTGTGACTTTTTTGCTTAGCTTAGTTTTTTGGAGAGTAAGAGTCCAAAACAGTACGTGGGTATCGAGTAGAAACTTCATTCTCGATTTGGGTTATCTTACATATTTCTCGACATCAAAGTCAAAGACAGCTTTTTTAGCCTCATCCAAATCCTCATCAGTTATGTTTAACCCTTTCCATAACCCAGCTAATGTACTTTTTTTAGTAACAGCTTTTTTACCTGTCTCTTTAAGAAGGGTTTTAATTTCTTTAAGTTCTTTTTCTAAGTTTTCTAACTTAGTTAACACTAGCCCGTTCATAGTAGCCAAATTTTACACTTTTCTCAAAGGTAGTGTCAATATAAATCTATGAGAAATAAAAACCCGTTTTCGACTATTTTTATATTTGCCGCGCTGGTTTTAATGCTTCTGCCGTTTATCAATACATTTAACGCGTTTTTGACCAGCATTTTTTTGAAGTTTCACTATTACCGGGTTTTGGAAGAATTTGTGGTGCCTTATCAATCCAAAGCTTTGGCTGCCGTACTTTCTCTTTTGCCCGGAGCAATTACCGTTTATCCGGTTGCCAAGGGCGTTTGGTTAAACGGCAGCTTTGTGCAGATGCAATGGAATTGCCTTGGCTGGCAGTCGGTAGTTTTGTTAATCGCTACGTTTTTGACAGGGTTTCAAGGGAAGTTTTCAAAGATGTCGAGATTTGAAACTATAATAATCGGAATGTTGGGTACTTATTTTATTAATTTATTCAGAATATCGTTTGTGGGGTTCCTGGCAATTTATTTGGGAAGATTGTGGGCAGGTTTATTCCATGACTATTTCTCTTTGATTTTGGTAGTTTTATGGTTCTTTTTCTTCTGGTGGTTTTCTTACACTTATGTGCTGGAGGAGAAGATAAAAAGATATGTATTGGATAAAAAAGCATAAAGCCAAAGAAATTATATTTTTTTTAATAGCAGTTTGTCTGCATTGAAATTTTTTATCTTGGTTGCTGGTGCCGTTTTAGTTATTGTAGTTTTAGGTTTTAAAAAATGGAAAAACAAAAGAAGCGTTTAGTTAAAAATCATCCATTCTGGCACACATTGGCAATGATAATTGTATCGGAAGTTAATAATTTGATATGGTTTGTAACTGCTATTGTGATAGCATTTGCCGGTTGGGTGATTTTTAAATTCTCTGTTGCAATGTTTTTTAAATTGGTTGTTGGATTGCCCTTGGGTTTGATCGGTGTCAGTTTGGCTTTGATGAAAATATATGAAATTGTTTTGACGATTGTTGATTCGCGAAGACTTAAGGGAATCTGTACTTATTGCCCCAAAAATAACCCTTAAATTTTTATTGCAGAGTTTTGGTGTAGAAGTTATATTGGTTTAGACTCTAATGCAACCTTTTAAGATTAAGCGTTTTTTGCAGTTTGGTAGAAGCTTTTCTCTTCATGCTGTTTTTATTGGTTCTGTTTTGTATTTTGTTTTTCCAATACTGACTTTATATTGGAACCAAAAGCCGGCAGTCGGGATCGACCTTTTTCTGAGCGTCAATTTTGTAACTTACTTGCAGCATCATTTGACCTGGCCTTTTTTAAGCTGGAAATATATATGGTTTGACGGGACACCAACTGTCCAAACTTATCCGCTTTTGCATTTTTATTTAATTCAACCACTGCTTAGGTGGTTTAGCGCGGTTAGAGCCGTTGAGATATACGCTCTTTTTTCGATGGTGCTTTTTTTTATTTTTTCCTATTTACTTTTTTACTCGCTATCCAGAAGCCGCGGGCTGGCAGTTGTGCTTTCTGTTGCAACTGCATATTCCTATAATATTTGGAGTGCCCTTTACTGGGCAGGTAGTATTCCATATATAGCCACGATTTTTCTTTTACCGCTTTCCCTTTATCTGGTTATACAAGCTTTTGAGAAAGAAAATAAAAAATATATTTATTTTGCGGGTCTTCTTTCGGGACTTTTTATAATGGGGCACCCTCAGAGTTTCATAAGCTACACAGTGCCTTTTACCGCATTACTTATAATTTTTTTCGGTTCAAACAAAATAAAAATGTTCAAATGGGAGAAATTTGGAACGATGTTTGTCTACGGGATGATTATGTTTCTGGTCGGTTTTCCGCAGGCCGGCGTTGGTTTTGGGGTTATTTCCCAATTTTTCAAAGTACTGGGGGGTGCATTTACCGAAGGAGCTGCGGAATTTGCCGATACAACATATGCTACCGCTGCCGGTGAAACGGCAGGATCGCCAATCTTAAGACTGTTTGATATCTATAGAAGGTCTAATCCACTTTTCTTTTGGGGTTTGGGTATTGGATTTGTTTCTGCCTTTTTGACTACTTTTTTGGCGTTTTTAATCAGAGGAAAAGTTAGTTATCAATTAAAGATACTGGTGCCGTTTGTTTTGATGGGCTTGTATCTTTTTCTGTTTTTATATGCGTTTGTTTTGGGAATTAACCCGATAACCGGTGGATGGTTTAGGGCATTTTGGCCGTCGATGACTATTTTTGGCGGGTTAATTGCCGTTTTCTGGAGGGTTTCTGCCAACAATTTAGAAATTCTTGCAGGTAATCTTAAAGATAGAGTCCCTTTTTTTAAATGGGGTAGTTGGATTGTTGGCGGTATTTCCGGCGGAATTGTGCTCTATGTGGGCATAGCATATCTGCAGACGACATATCTGGCTTTTCAAAAAGATACTTTAAGTTATGTTTCCGAAAGTAGTGCTTTTCCGACTGTTATAAGTTTGAATTTGGAGAAAGGGGAGTGGCCGGAAAAGCTGCCGAAGTTAGTGCCAAACTGGCTAGATGCCAATGACTTAAATTACCGGCTTTATGATATGGATGCAACAGTTAACATTTGGTGGAGCTCTGTTTTTAAAATGCCGCTTGCCAGAGGATATTTAGACGCAAGCCCAGGCGGCGAGAGCGGCGAAAATGTTGCCGGCTGGCAATACTGGCGAAATGTGACATTTAGTAAGGATGAAATAGTGGATGTCTGGAAGGTGCCAAAAGAGATGGCTATCAACCAGGCAAAATTCTTACTAGACTGGGGTGCCATAGGATACATGGAGGGGGCGCCCGTTTATGGAAGAAACTATGCAAGTTTACCCTCTACTTACATTAGGGATAATCCGGATATTGTTAAAAAAACTGAATCAGTTTTTACACTAAGACCGGCTAAATACTTTCAGATAGAAGGCAGGGGTTGGGATATACCGGATACCCAGCAAGAGTTGAAATATTTTGAAATTAATAAAGATGTTGTTTCTCCAATTTACAATGCGACTAATGCGCCATCTATCTTAGTTGTTGGAGATGCAATAGGCCAGGATACCATTATGAGAAATGTAGCTTCCTTGGGTTTAGATTCTAAGAAGGTGATTATTGTCCAGTGGAATAAAAACGCAGATAGTTTAAGTGAATCGGATTTAAAAAATTTTGATGTCGTTTTTCTTTATCGTTATAAGTACAAAAATGCAAGGAAGGTTTTTAAACGACTGGAAAATTTCGTAAAAGGTGGAGGAAAGCTATTTATTGAGACTGGTACTGAACAGGTGGAATCTAATGCTTCTTCCCTGCCTGCTATTTTCCCATTTGATTCACAGGAGAGAAAACCACTTGGTCGGGCTTGGGATTTTAAAATGGGGGACAACAATATTACGAAAGGCATAAATTTTAATATATTCAGTGAGCCAATATTTGACGGAAACGAATGGAATTTTAGTTATCCAACTGATTCATTAAGAAGCGGTGCAAACGTACTTATTTATAATCATGGAAAACCGGTGCTTATTGAATATGCCTTGGGTGGAGGTAAGGTTATTTGGAGCGGAATGAATTTTCCGGGACATGTTCAGGGGAATAGGAACATTGAGGAATTAAAGCTTTTTAAAAACATACTTTTTGAATTGCAAGATTTTTCCCAAAATAAAAACCTTAAGGTTAGTTTTGAAAGACCTACGAGTGAGACAGTAATTATTAAAGGCAGTGGTGCGAAGGCAATTCTTTTTAAGGAATCAGCTTATGCTGGCTGGGGTTTGACAGTAAAAGCTGAAGGGAAATCAAGAAGTTTGCCTATTTATGAATCCGGACCGATGGTTCATGGGTATATGTATGCTGTTTTGCCAGATGAGATGAAAAATAAACCGTTTATTGCGGAATTTAAATATCATGGCGAGATGGTTTATAAATTCAATTATTTTATATCATTTGTTGCTACATTTTTGGTTTTCGACTATATTTTTCTTGGAAAGAAATTTTCAGCTTTATTAAAAAGAAGTTATGCATTTTTGCACAGGGGAGCAGGTAAGTGGTGGGAGAGAGAAGATGAAATATAATTAGCCGGAGACCTGGTAAAATTTACTGATCTTTAAATTCATTATAATATTTGTGAATCTTTCGGTTGTTTCTTCCCAGCCTAAGATTTTGGCCTGGGCTAAAGCGTCTTTCTGGAGTTTGTAATATTTTCTTTTATCGTCAAGCAATTGAAGAATTTCTTTGGCAAACATATTTGTGTTTCCAATGGGAACTGTTACAAAACCCCTGTGATAAACATCATTAAATATATCAGAATTATAGCCTATTATTGGCACACCGGCAGCCATTGCTTCTGCAATAGCCAGGCTCCAACCAGCTTCATGATCAGTAAACAGGAATATGCGGGAAGATTTAAGAGTTCGAATTAAATTTTTCTCTGAGAGATAGCCGGATAAGATTAGATTATTTTCCATGTTTGCTTGTTTAATATGGAACTTTAATCTTTTTATTTCGTCCTTTGTTCCGCCGCCTATTACGGTTGCTTTTAAATCCGGTTTCTCAACGGAAACTAATTTCCAAATTTCTACTAAATCATATATACCTTTTGAGGGGTGAAGACGGCCGACAAAAACAGCATCGAATTTTTTATTTATAAATGGTTTTTCTTTTTGGATCTTCGCTGTTTCTATTCCAGCTCCTACTATTTTTAAATTTTCTTTTGAGAAACCCCTTTTTATAAGTGATTTGGAAAGGTTTCTGTTGAGGGCAATTGTGACGGAACTTTTATGCTTTATCATAAAGTTGGAAATTGATTGCATAAATGAGGAAACAATATTTACAGATAGCCTTCCAGGCCGTATGAATGGATATGCGACCAGATGGTGAACACGAGCGACCCAATATACATCTTTGTTAGTCAATCTATAGGCGAAGGCTGGTGCAATGTCGGGCAGTACGTTGGTAGATGAATAGATAATATCTTTATTTTTGATTTTTCTAAGAATCCAGTAGGTATGCCATATTCTGTTTAGATAGGCTAAAAAAATCATTGACGGATTTGATTTATTATCAAAGAATGTTTGAGGAAGAGTCACAAGTGATACGTTTGCTAATTTGGCTTCTTGCCAGTGGCCAGTCCCAATTTTTGGGACGATTACTGTGATTTTTATATTACTGGGCAAATATCCGGCCATTTTTTCCAGCAATTTATCTCCGCCGGAAAGATATGATTCTGAAGAGTGGCCTGTTTCCAGTGCCACAATATTTATTGTTTTCGTTTCCAGTGTTTGATCGATTATGTCCAAAAGTTTTTTTGCATGGTTTTCCCAGCTAAAATTTTGAACTTTACTTCTTGCGGAAGCACCCATTTTTGCTGCGAGCGACGGGTTTTGCCAGATTGCTTTTGTTGCTTTGATAAAATTTTGATTGGTCGGATTTTTAATAAAAATGCCGTCAGTACCATTTTGGAGGTAATTAGTGATGCCAGAGCCTTGGGGAATGATTATCGGGCAACCATTAACGGCTGCTTCCAGACCACCCACGCTAAATGCTTCTTTGATTGGGTGAATAAAAACTCGAGCACCTTGATAAAGTTTAATTAATTCATCCTCCGGGATATATGGATGTAGGCGAATTTGTGATAAAAGTTTTTGTTTTTTAATTTCGTTTTTGAATTTTATAAATTCATCGCTGTTTGACCATGTGCCGGCGATAATTACTTTGGCGTTTGGTATTTGACGCGCGATTTGTAAAAAAAGTTCTGGATTTTTATTTGTTTCCCAGCGAGTTGAAGCCAAAATAAAATTTCGATAATTTCGCGGAAGTTTGTAGGTAACTCTGGTTGCTGCAGGTAAGATTGTAGTTTTAGTTTTATAGGTTTTGGAAATATAACCTTGATGTAATTTTGAAAGTAATAATACTTCTTCTGAATCGTTAATTAAGTTTTTTTCAAGATATTTTAAGAAAGGTTTTAAAATTGGTATTAAAAGGCGCAGAGAACTATTTTGGTATGCAACTTTCAGAATATAGTTCATTGGGTCATGGATGAGTGCAAGGTAGGGAATACCTCTTGTTTTTTTAAGGCGCTGGGCGGTAAAGCAGGTTGTCGTTCCATGGCTAACTATAATGTCATACTCGTTTTTTTTAATTGTGAAAGGTGCCAGAAAAGGGCTGAGGATGTGAAGAGTGGAGAAAAATGAAAATATTGGGAATTTGATCGAATGTTTTAAGGGAGTGGGATAAGAATCCGATAGAAATCTAATGTCGACACCTTTTGAAAAATCTTTGAATTTATTCTGATAGCCTTTTCTCATCAAAACCAATAGTTTTACACCGTGGCCCATTTTTTTTAGCGCGCGTGCATCTTCAAGGGCTATCTTTTGAACTCCACCGATTATTAACTGATCAATTAATATGCCAATTTTGTAATGTCTTTTCATTTTTGAGCTGAAACCCAGAGACTGTCCCTGAACGTAGATAATGGTGATGTGACCATGAGGTAGTTAAGAATGTTTTTGGCGGGCATTGGCAGTTTTCTGAGGGCTTTAGGAAGATACCAATCGAATGGTATGTCATAGGCACTGTTATGGCGAAAGCTAATGTTTTTGAAGCCCACTTTGTTTAATTGTTTTGATACTTCGTATTTTGTAAAAAAATTAATATGGGTTGGATCTTTGTATGCAAACCAATTTTTTCCGCGCAGATACCTAAAGGGGCTATTAAAGTTAGGAGTGACTATAAAGACAAGCCCTTTATGTTTAAGGATTCTGTGCGTTTCTTGGAGAAATTGTTTGGTCTCACGAGGCGTTAAGTGTTCTATCGCGGAAATTGATGTAATCAGGTCAAAAGAGCGGTTACTAAATGGTAAATTGGTAGCCGGAGCTTTTATTATCGAATTTTTATTATTGTTTTTTTGAGCGATTGAAACAGCTTTTGGGAATTTGTCACAACCTTTTGCCTGGAAACCGTTTTTATTTAGAAAGCTAACTAGCTTGCCAGTTCCACAACCAACGTCGAGAATTTTTTTAAATTTATGACCTTTTGCCAAGATTTTGATAGATTCTGCAAGATGTAAATCTAAATGGTCACGGTCTTTAAAATATTTAGTAGAATAATTAGTTTTGCTCACTTTTTAGGTTTTTTGAAATTGCACCCAGATAAATAAAACTTATTTTACAGTGGTAAGCGTCATCGGCTTCTTGCATCGTATACTGGGAAATTGCAACCGTTTTTGATGTGGTATTTACAATGATCCACTGCTCAACAAATATTATTAGATTTAATATTTTTTGAGCAAAATTGTTTAAAGGTGAAAGTTTTTTAGGGAAATTTTTTTCCGTTAAAATATTCTTTTGGGTACCATAATAGGTTGAAACCGTAGGAGTATTTGAAAACCATGTAGCCATAAAAAGGGGAGGCAGGCAATGGGCGGAAATAATATCATGTTTCGAGCTGTTTAATCTTTTTGAGAGTGCGAAAGTATTTTTTATTTGATTAATTACTGATTTGCCTTCATATGGAAGCAATATTATTTTTATCTTCAATTTTTCAAGGTTTTCGATTAGATTTTTATCGGAGTTATGCGGGTAAGAATATATGGAGATATCATTATTTTTTGAAAGATTTTTAGCAAGTTCAAGAGGAGCTCTACTACCGGAGTGAGTGTTTACAGATTGAGTAATAACGGCAATGTCCATGTTTTTTTTTGAAGTAGGTTTTTAAAGATTTTTTCATATTCTTGCGCGGTTTTTTCCCAAGTAAATTTTTTAGCAAATAAGCATGCTCTACTGCCCATTGAAGTTCGCAGTTTTTGATCTGTTAACAAAAGTTCGAGATATTTTTTAAATTCATCTAGGTTGTTTGCAACAAACCCCGTTTGTTTATTTTTAATCACTTCTTTTGCGGCAGCATAGTTGAGCGCGATCGCGGGCAGTTTAAAAGATGCTGCCTCAAGAATCGGCATGCCGAAAAACAAATATTGGTCGCAAGTAGCGTAGAGATGAGATTTTTTATATAAACTTGCCAAGGTTTTATCTGGAGGATCTATTATGATTTGAACGTTTTTTGGCGAAATTTTTTTTAAGTAGTTAAGATAATTTTTTTGAGGTTGAGATCCGACAATGATTAATCTGGCGTTGATTTGCGGATCAATAGCTCTAAAAATATTAATTAATTGGTGAAAGCCTTTGTAGGGAGTAATGCGGGAAACGGAAATTACAGTAAGTTTCGTGTTTTGGGTACTTTTAGAACTTGGCTTAAAGCCATTTGGGGCGGCGCCCCAATAAACATGTTGTGATGGTCGTAGGTAATAACTTTTGCCTTCCTGGGTTGTGTATTTTGAAATAGTGATTACTTTTTTAGAAAAAAGAAAAATAGGACAAGTTTTGATCCAGATAAAAATGTTAGTAAAAAAATCCATAAAATGTAAGAGCAATCTCAGATTTTTATTCTTAAAGAATTTATTTTCCCAAACATTCCACTGTGTTCCGTGGTAAGTTGTAATTAATGGTTTATTGCTTAATGCGGCAGGTAAAAAAACGGAAAGGGTTGCGTTTGAACACATAATATCATAATTTTCAGCATTAAAATCCCTTAGAAGTGAAAAGAAGGTTTTAAAAAATGATTTTCTTTCGATAAGCTTAAGTTTGATACGATTTGGTAGAAGACTTCTATTCTTTTGAGAATAGTTGTTTCTGATATACAAGGTGACGTTGTTTCTATTGGTACTCGCTAAGGCTTTGGCGAGCTCTATCGGTGCGCGGGAACCTGAATGAGTGTTTAGTGAGTCAGCTAATATGGCAATGTTCATACTTTAGCTGTCAAAGTTTTTTTTAAGTTTTTAAAATTCCATAAAATGGCATTAATTTCCGGGATGAAAATGGGTTCGCCTCTGAATACAATCCTGATTGGCATTGTAAGCAGGTAGTGAAAAATTATAAAGCTTGTAAACTGAAATATATTTGCATGTTTGATGAAAAAACGAAGACGATTCTTAAACCCAAAATAATAAATGTCGTTAAGAGTAAATGTAGAGGTGGTGTGGGCAAGGTGATGGTAAAAAATCGCATCGGGAATATAGAAGATTTCAAAACCATTCCTTTTGGTCCTGATACAAAGGTCCAAATCCTCACTATAAGCAGGGAAATAGCCCTCATCGAATAGGCCTGTTGATTTTATTACTTCCTTTTTAATTAACATTGTACAACCATCTATCTGATCGCAAAGTGTCGGCTCCTTTGCGTTTTCCAGAGTCGTCTGCCTGCCTGTAAGGAAACTAAAGTTTTTGCCACCTGCTAAAAAATTATGGGTTTTTATATTAAGTTGTTGACCGCCACAGATGCCCACTTCATCCCTGGTCTTCGCAAAATTTACAAGCTTAAGTAAGCTTTTTTTTTCAAAAACTATGTCGTCATTTGTTATAAAAAAATAATCTCGTGGAAATTTATTAATTGCTTGATTGACGGCCTTTGCAAATCCTAAGTTAATTTTGTTTTTTAAAATTTTGATACCGGGGAATATTTTTTTAAATATTTTAGAGAACTTTTTTTTGGAGCCGTTGTCTACGATTATTAGGGTTATTTTATTTTTTGGATAATTGAGTTTTACTGCCGATTGAATACATTTTTTGAGAGTATTGTCAGCCAGTAAAGTTGGAATGATTATTGAGATGGATGGGAGCTTTTTTTGGTAAAAATTATTACTTAGATTGCCCATTTTCCTTTTTCTGGCTGATGATTGCGGGAAGACTGATCAAATTTACAAAATAAGCTTTAAATAGCGATGGGAAAATGTTTTGTCTAGTTGATATTGATTTTGATGCGGTTGCAAAGAATTGAAGAGTAAAAGCTGTGAGCATTTGGAGGAGAGAAGCGTGTTTAAAATAGAACCTTATTTTATTTTTGTACCACCAATAATAGACTTTTTTACTTGGGAATTTTTGTGTTGTTTTGCCTTGTCCGTGCCAAAAGATTACTTGAGGAAGGTAGGTAATTTTAAAACCTGCCTTTGTTGCTCTTAGGCAAAAATCAAAGTCATCAAAATAAAGCGGGTAGAAACCGCTGTCGAATAGGCCGATTTTTTTAAAAACGGATGACGGAATCATTATGGCACAGCTTTGGAACCATTGAACCTGGTTGGGGTCTAAAATGTCTTTTGGTTTTCTAATGCTTCCTAAATAGTAGTTAAAACCGCAAACAGAGAGGGATAATTTTTTTGGTTTGTATTTGTAATAGACTTTTCCTCCCAAGACAGCCACGTTTTTGTTTACTTCCAAGTAATTAACCATAAGCCTGATGCTATTTTTTTCTAAGACTGTATCGTCGTTTCCAATAAATATATATTTGCCGGAAGAATTAACAATACCCAGATTAAGGGAAGCAGGCAGGCCGATATCTTTTTCAAGTTTAATAAGATGGATGTCGGGAAATTTTTTGGCAATTATTTGGGATGAGCCGTCTTGCGAGCCATTATCTATAACTGTTACTTCAATTTTATTTTTGGGATAATTTAATTTTTCAATGGAATTTAGGCAATCTATTGGTTCTTTGCCGCCGTTAAAATTAGAAAATACTATTGATACCTTGGGGAGTTTTTCGACTTTTTTCATTTGTCTTTAACAATTTGCAATTCATACGAGATTACTCCAATTGGGAAAATGAATGCAAACCTTTTTTCGTAAATGGCCGAGTAAGTATTTACCAATTTTAATAATAAATTAAGAGGAAAATTGCTTTTGCCGGGGCCGAGCTGTATTTTAATTTTTCTGTATCTTGCCTTTGAATATTGGAGTTCAAATAAGTCGGTTCCAGGGATAAAGTAATCAAATGTACGACTGGTAAAAAAATGCTTATGGGTTGGATCTGTGAAACTGTCAATGCCACTGAAATGACCGGTTGTGATAAATAGTTTTGCGCCGTTTTTGGCAATGCGGTGAATTTCTTCCATGACTTTTGGAATATTGTCAAGATGCTCAAGAATGTTTTCAGCAATAATTTTGTCGAAACGATTTTTTTCAAAAGGGTAGGGGAATTTGTTCAAATCATGAATAATGTCTGCTTTGATATTCTTATTGATATCAACCCCAAGCGCGCCAGGTTTCTTTTGAGAACCGCAGCCGAGATGGATTATGCTTAACTTACTTCTTTTCATTTATTAACCGTAAAGGTGTTTAGTTGCCCCTTCTAAATCACTTTGGGTGTTTATATTGACGTTAATGCCACTAATGGGCCATGCATACGCTTTGTTTTTGTTGGCTATTAGATTAATTGTTTCTGTTATTTCTTTTTTACCGGTTAATTTTGAAGGTTTGGTTTTTTTTATGTATTTAAAAATTTCTGGTTTAAATAAATAGATTCCGCACCCGCGATAATTTGATTTGGGTTTTTGAGGTTTTTCTACAGCTTTGGTTATTTGTTTTTTTGAGTTTATGTATATTTCGCAGGTTTGTGAAAGAATAGTCTGATTTTTTTCTATGATGACGGCTTCCTGAACGATTGCGTCTTTGGGTAACTTGATAGTTGTGAATTGTTTGAGCTTGGGACTTTTTGTAAAATCGTCTCCGAGAATGGTTACAAAGGGTTTTTTTATAAACCTTTCGGTTTTTAGAATTACTTCTGCAAGTCCTAAATCTGGTGCAGATTTTAAAAACCGGATCTTAAAATTATTAAATTCGTTTTCTTCTTTTAAATATTGTTTTATTAAATTACTTTTATAATTTACCAATAAATATATTTGTTCTATACCCATCATTTCCAAATTTTTGATTATATGATAGAGAATTGGTTTTTGGCCCAGCGGAACAAGAGATTTTGGAAGATAATTACCCAACCGTCCCAACCTTGTACCTTTTCCGCCTGCTGGGATAACGCCTATTTTTATTTTTTCTTTTGCCATTAATTTAAATTTGATTTGTTAAGTATATTGCGGGCTTTTTTGGTTTTGCAAAGATTTGCCTTTGGAATTTACTATTAACCCAGGATGATTTCTTTGTTCTTTTATGACTGCAATTAAATTATCAAGCTGTTTTTTGATTGATTCTTTACGGTTAGTAATTGGAGTTTTGAGGTAAGTATTTGTTATTTTGAAAATGGTAAGAATGATAAGCAGAAAAAGCATAGCGGTGATTATTGCTTTAATTGCGATATAAATTATTAAATTATGGTTTTTTTTGAAATAATAAATGTGGGAAAGCAGCGATTCTTGTCTTAACGTATATGGCTCTAATTTGTTAGTTGACGATGATTTTGTGTGGATAATTTTTGACTCAGGGATAAGAAATATGTTGAGTTTCCCCTTTTTCAACCTTTTGGAAAAATCAACATCATTTAAGAAAATCGGAAGATTATTGTCAAAAAGCCCGCCAATTTTTTTAATTGTCGATTTCGATGTTAAAATACAGACACCTGCGGCTTGTTCAATTTGTGTATTTTTTTCAAAATCCAGATCCAGGAGGAACAATTCTTTGGAGGCGGGGAAATTTTTGTAAGGGGTATAGTTATAGATTAGGCTGGCTAAAAGGAATTTTACGGTTGGTAGTCTGCGGTGATAGAAGTGTTGGATACTTCTGTTTGTGTTAAGAAGTAGGGAAACAACCGCGCCTATGCTTTGGTTCTTTTTATAGAAATCCACCAATTTTTCAATTGTGTTTTTCTGGATTTGGGTGTCTGGGTTTAATATCAAAATAAGCTCGTTTTTGGCAATTTTTACCCCCTGGTTATTTGCTTTGGCGTAGCCGTAATTTCTTGGGTTTCTGATCAATCTAATTTTGGGGAAGTGTTTTTTTAGGTAATAATACGACTTATCCTGCGAATTATTATCAATTAGGATGATTTCAAATTTTAAGGTACAGTTGTTGTAAATAGAATTTATTGCTTGCTCGGTCTCGTTTTTGGTGTTCCAGTTAACAATGATTATCGAAATTTTATCTTTCATCAATTTGTTAGTAGTGATTTGTTAAAGTTATTACCCCCAAGAAGTTTAAGCAAAGCAACAGGGTTATTACCAATTTTGGCAAGTATTTATGAATACGTTTTGGTAAAAAGATATTTAAACCTATGGACCAAAAAAGTGCAATTGAAAAAAGCGAGGGGTATAAATAGCGGCCAAGAGGTTGGTGCTGGTGAATATTGAAAGCCAAAAGCAGAAAGATATTTGTACTAAGAACAATCAAAAGCGTGTAGAAATATTTTTTATTAATAGGCATTTTGGCTTTTTTTCTTAAGACTTTATAGAGAGAAAGACAAAAACCAAGAATTGGGAAAATGGTTAACACAAGTAAAAATATGTAGGTAAAAAGAGGTAACCTAATTTGGTTGGCTGGGCCATAGGCTGCCCAAAAGGTGAAAAAAGTGCCCCTTAGAATTAAATAAAGCTTGTAAGCACCGGGCGGTATATTTGTGAACGTGGAAGTTGAAGCATCAATCGGTCCTAGATAATTTTGGTAGGTTAGAAAGTTATATAGGAACCACCAACCAGTTAATAATGTTGTTGAAGCAATAAAGAGCGCTGTGTTGGTAATAAATTTTCTATTGATTCCTTTAGTTTTAAAATAAATCAGCCAAATCGCGGCGGGCAGGAATATTACTCCGGTTATTTTTGTGAGGATAGTGAGAGAAATTAGGGTGGAAAGGGCCAGAAGTTTGACGAAGGTTAATTCTTGGCTTAATAATTTGGCGACATAGAGAAAGGTAATTATTGAGAGAGTGGTGGTGAGCGTATCGTTATTGGCCGTTGATGAGTTGGCGATGTAAGTGGGTAGGAGAGCCAGAAAAGCGAGAACCACGGTATTGTGGGGTTGAGGCAGGTTAATTATTGAAATGAGTTTGAATGCAAAGCAAAACCCTACTGCCCAAATTATGATTGAGACAACTCTGGCAATATGAAGCTGAAGAGAGGGGTTATCATTTAGGGTGATCAGTGGGGCAAGTAATGTGTAATAAAAAGGTGGTTGGAAGTATTCGTTACCGGCAGGACTTTCTGTTGGATAATTATGCAGGTTTGGTAGTTTTTTCTCGGCTGTGATGTGTTGGGCATATCTTAAATGAGCAGGTTCGTCGTTGCCCTTGAAGTTGGGGATTAAAAAGGAAAAAATTATTCTTAAAATTAAACCGGTTACAGCTAGGAAGACGAAAGTATTTTTGGTCACTTGATTGGTTGGAGCTGGAATTCAATTTCGTCGAAGCCGCCGAACCAGTAAACCCAAAAAAGCTCACAAAACATCGGATTAACGTTGGCGAAATATGTAATTATTGAAGCTGCAAATGACCATAAACGGCTCGTGTTGCCTAATTTTCTAAGTTGTATCTTTTGAGTTTTAAATCCAATCTTGCCGTATTTTGAATATTCATTCTGTGAATTAAAGTATGCAAAAGTTTGTATAGAAAAACCCCCTCTTAGATGGGTTGGGTTGGCAAATGCAGCTACTCCTGAAAAATGGGGTAAGCGAATCAGTATTTTGCCGTTTGGTTTAGTAACTCTCCAGATTTCTTCAAGAACATAAACAAGTTTTTTTGGTTCGAGATGTTCTAACGAATGATTAGAATAGACCATATCAAACTGATTGGCTGGAAATGGGATGCCTAATTCGACGTTAAAAATGATATCGGCGTCGCTTTTTTTGTTGTTGTCGATACCAATAGATTTGGGATATTTTGATTTTCCACAACCAATATCTAAAATATTTACTGCGTTTGATTTTTTTGTTTGCTTTTTCACCTTAATTTGTTAAGTTTTTGCCAAGTTAATAGAATGTACCAATAGGGAATGGTCCATTTAAACTGAATGGTTTCTATTTGTTTTATTACTGCAACAATTGGTTTGTGCAGTTTGTCTGGAGTGATTTTTGCAAGTAACGGTTTTTGAGCATAAGGCTCAAGTTTTTTGCCTGTTTTAATATTGGACATAAACAAACTTTTACCGAGAGCTGTTTTAATTTGATTATGCTTAGCCTTATTGGGACGGGTTTTATTAATTATTGAAAGTAGCGTTTGTGCTCTATTCCTATATAAATGGTTTTTGAGAACAGTTTTTTGGCCATGTGCGGCAATTTTCTTTCCTTCTTTGGGATTTTTGAGGTAATAATTGATAAGATTTGCTGCTTCCTCTTTAGAATTATAAAGTACAAGGTCCTTGCCGTTTTCAAAGTGATACTTAATATCGGTACAACTTGCGTTTTGGACTAGCAAGCATCCCGCAGAGAGAGCTTCGAATGTTCTCATGTTTACACCTGCGGTTACTGATAAATTAAAAGCAATTTTGCATTTGCTGTAAAATGTGGACATTTGATCCTCGTAGATTCCTGTTTTTATGACAATCGAAGTTTTTTTCTTTAGATAATTTAGGTAATAAGACCTTTTTGGATTATAAGTGTCGCTTAAATGGCCAACAAAACCAACGTCGTAAACTCTTTTTAGTTTATGGTCTTTGTGGATGTTAGGATCTACAGCCAAAGGAACTATTTTTGCATTTGTTAGCCCATGGCTTATTAAAATTGGAACGAAGGCTTCACAACAGGTAAAAAGGTAGTTGAAACAGGAGGCATAGTGACGAAGAATGGGAAGCTTAATGGTAACATCTGTCCAAAAAAGGACAGTTTTGGCTTTGATTTTGTCGAGGTTTAACAGGTAAAGGTGGAAAGGCGAATCGAGCTGAATCACTATATCCGGTTTTTTGTTAGCTTTTAAATTATTAATGACCGAATTAATGTCTATTAGGAATGAATCCGTTTGGATATTATGGGTATTGCCTCTTTTGGTCTTGGGACCGCAGGTCAAAACAGAGTGGTTTTGGGACAATATGTTTTTCCAATATCTGCCAAAGGTGCCCGGCTCGTCACCGTAAATTAGTAAAATGTTCATAATAATTCGGTTAAGTGTTTGTAAGGCAGTTGATCAAAAGTACAGAATCATTTAGTATTTGTAAAATTATGCGTTCTGATCTTGCAAAAATTGTTACTTTTCACTTTGACGCATTAGCCTCAGATTACGATAGGAAAAGTCTTAACAGGAAAAAGTATAACACAGCTGTAGACAAGCTAATTATCAAGTATTTGATGCGGCAAAAAAAGCCTTTGGTTCTTGATGTTGGGTGCGGGACGGGTAGCAGAGCCGAAAATTTAAAATCAAAAATTGGCGGCAGTAAGTTTTATTGTGTTGATTCAAGTTTGGAAATGATAAAAATTGCAAAAAAAAAGAAATTGGACTATGTCGCGAAAGCCGATATGGAAAAATTGCCATTTCAAGCTGATTATTTTGATGATATTTTATGTTTATTTAACAGTTTTGGATATTTGAACACTTATGAAAAACGACTAAGGACGCTTTATAAATTTAATAAAGCTCTTAAGAGCGAAGGTTTATTAATTATCGATGTAATGAATTCATGGCACTTAGGGGAGGGTAGGGAATATAAGCGAAGTTTAATGCGTGCGTTTTGGGATAATTTTGTGACACCTAATGTGTTGGGTTTTGCAGTCGGTGACCGGTATTTTGAATTGATGATTGGTAATAAAGTTATCCCTGGATTTGTTCACGGATTTTCTGTTGGTGAAATAACCGGTTTGCTGAAAAATTCAGGTTTTGAGATTATCCAATCGTATATCATCGGTTATGATACTGGTCAAATAAAAAAGGAAACTAGAGATGGACAGCTTTTATTTATATGTAGAAAAATCTTTAATTTAACTAATGAAAATTAAAATTGACAGAGCAATCCGGGAAATTTTTTATTGAAATTCGAGATTTAATACAAAATGAAAAAGGTTAAGGTAGCATTTATGGGTTCGCGGCCACTTGGAGCCAGATGTCTTGAGTATTTATCTAATCAGAATAATGTTGATGTTGTGGGTGTAGTAACTACTAAGGAGGAGGAAACCCGCTGGTGGGCCAACCGTGGTACTGTAGTTAATAAAGCAAAAGAACTTAGAATTCCAATTGTAGACGAGCCAGAATTCTTGAAACAGGAGATTGACGTTCTACTTTCGGTTCTTTCGGATAATATTATTAGTGAATCGCTTCTTAGCCATCCCAAATTGGGCTGTATTAACTGCTTACATCTTGCTGAGCTTCCAAGATATAGAGGATGCAACAGTATCGCTCATGCGATTATGAACGCAAGGGATGATAATTACTGGATTCATGGCGTGTCGATGATTTATATGGACAGCGGTATCGATACAGGACCAATTATTACCAAAAGAACTTGCGCGATATACGAAAACGATACCGGACTTGATCTTTATTTAAGAATAGAAGAAATTGCCTTCAAGCTTTTTTGCGAAATGTTGCCTAAAATATTAAAATCCAAAAAAAGGCTGCCTTCTCAAAAACAAGGGGAAAGTAAATATTATTATAAGCGTAATTCATTGGCCAATAAGGAAGTGAATCTTTCGTGGTCTGAGGATAAAATTTATGATTTTGTAAGAGCATTACAGTTTCCGCCTCATGAGCCTGCTTATATTAGTGCAGGCGGCAGAAAAATTTATCTTTCCATAAAATGAAAAATAAAAAGATAAAAACACCAATTAGAATAGCAGTGTTGGGATACGGTCGTTGGGGGCCATTTATTGTTAATAATTTGGTGAGAAATAAGGGTTTTAAGGTTGTATTGGTAGTGGATAAGGATAAAAAAAGACGTGATTCTTTTAGACGTAAATTTCCCAATATTAAATGTTCCGGAAAGATAAAAGATTCTTTTTCCAACTCATGCGATGCAGTTGCAGTCAGCTTGCCAGTTAAGCTTCATTTTAAGGTAGTATGTGACGCATTGAATGTGGGCAAACATGTTTTTTGCGAGAAACCTCTTGTAAGAACTTTTAAAGAAGCAGAAATCCTTGTGGATTTGGCTCATAAAAATAAGAAAGTATTGTTTACAGATTACACACTAATTTATTCAAGAGAGGCTAAGTATTTTAAAAAAGTCTTGAATAGTAAAAAGGAGAAAGTACAAATAGTAGATATCAGGAGACTATCGTATGGCATATTTAGAAAAGATGTAGATGTTATTTATGATTTAGCTCCGCATGATACAGCTCTATTATTATATTGGTTTGGTTTGCCTAAAAAAGTTTTTGCTGTCGGTAAGACACATATAAACAAGAAGATTTTAGATGATGTTTTTTTGGTTATTGTTTACGAAGATGGTTTGATTGCACAAATCCATGTCTCTTGGCTTTATCCGAAAAAGATAAGAGATATTATAATTGTTACAAACAACAAAATGCTTACCTATGATGATTTAAAAACCATTAATAAAATTGAAATAATTAAAAAAACAGAAGGTTTAGGTGGAACACTTAAACCGGGTTTTCCGAGTACGCTTAATAATTCAATTTATAAATATACTAATAATAAAATTTATAGGCCAAATATTCCCAGAAATGAGCCTTTAAGTGAAGCTTGCAGCCAGTTTTTAAGTAGAATTATTAAAGGGCGGTATGCTGACGGTGAAATGGATTTGGCTGTGAGCAAAATACTTGAAGCTTATGAGGAAAGTTTACGAAAAAAATCTTTTATCAATATTTATTAATTGTTTTTACAATTCTGAGTAAATCTGGTTTAGTAAGAAGTGGGTGAACCGGTATTGAGAGCACATTTCGGGATGCATATAGTGCATTTGGAAAGTCCGCAGGTTTATGTTTGAGGTTTTTAAAAACGGGCTGGAGGTGAAGGGGATAAGGGTAGTAAATTTTTGATTCTATTTTTGCTTTTTTAAGTTTTTTCAGGAGCGAATTTCTCTGCAGGGGATATTTTTTCCCTATGACTATTGTGTATTGGCTGAAAATGTGGTGATTCATAGCCATAGTTTTAGGAGTTATGATTGCAGAAATTTTGGATAGTGATTCTGTTAAAAAATTTGCATTGTTTTGTCTTTTTTTTAACTTATGCTCGAAATTAGGCAATTGAGAGAGTAAAAGGATAGCTTCAAGTTCTGTCATTCGATAATTGAAGCCAACAGTATCAAAAATATCCGGGTGTTTGTTATTTCTGCCATTATCACGAAACGAAATTGCTTTTTGGGCCAGATCACTTCTGTGAGTAAGCAAAGCGCCGCCTTCTATAGATGTTAAGGGTTTGGTTGAATAAAATGAAAGAGTGGTAATGTCGGCCTTTGCACCTATTTGTTTATTGTTTTGTTTTGCCCCCAATGACTGAGAAGCGTCTTCTATTAAAGTTATTTTTTTATTACCAATAATACGACGAAGATTCTTATAGTCTGCCATTTGACCAAAAAGGTCGACAGCAATTATAGCTTTCGTTTTTTTTGTGATTTTTTCTGCAACTTTTTGAGGATCAATTAAAAAAGTTTCTATTTCGATATCGGCAAAAACTGGAGTTGCTCCAACCATCAGAATTGCGCTGGCAGTTGAAATAAATGTAAAAGGTGTGGTAATGACTTCATCTTGCGGGCAGATGTTTAAAATTTTTAAGGCAGTGTGAAGGGCTGCGGTACCGCTTGAAACTGTAATTACATAAGGAATTTTAAGATAAGCGGCAAGTTGTTTTTCGAACTCTTTTACATACATGCCATGGGAAAGTTTACCGCTTTTAATTACGCTACTTAGCTTTGGTATAAGGTTGCCTCCTAAATTAGGCTCCGAGATTTTTATTAAGTTTTGCATCATTTAATATTTATTATGCCAATTAATCCAGCCATGGATTGCGCCACTTTTAAAATTAATATCCCTAAAGTATATTGTGGGTTTTTTAAAAGTAATTTCCAATTTCGTAGCAATGCCGGCCTAAAAATCAAATTCATTTGTTTTATAAAAGTCTTAGGATGTTTTTTTGCGTATGAAGATATATTTTGAGCGTAGTAATATTTTTTCTTGACTAATTCCCAAAAAGAATTTTTTTCGTTGTGATCTAGATACTTATTGGTTCTTCCTGTAATAAAACCAGATTGTTTGACTCTTTGCGTAATGTCCCAATCTTCTGCGGCTATTAGGTTTTTGTCATAGCCACCGATTGCCAAGAAGAAATCTTTTTCAAAAAATCTAGGTGCCTCTATTGTATCGTCGCCAATATAGCATTTTCTTTCGAGGGCAATACAATTTGCCCAGAAACCGTTTCCTTTAGGGTTTTCGGGGATTATTAAAGCTTTTAATTTATTATTAATTGCAGTTTTTATACAGCTTGCCACTAAATCTTCTTCCATGGTCATGTCTGCATCTATAAATAGTAAAAAATCACCGCTTGCAACTGCTGCTCCAAAATTCCTTTGGGCGGATCTTTCGTTACCTTTAAGATACAGATTTTGTGTAAACTTCTGGGCAATATCCAGGGTTCGATCAGCTGAATAATTATCAATTACTATAATTTCAAGAGACGGATAATTTTGACTTATGCAACTTTTAAGGCAGCGAGAAATGTTATTTTGCTCGTTTTTGGTTGGAATAATTATTGAGACTTTTAAGTTTTTCACTTGGATAAACTTATAACATAGAACGCTAAGACTACAAATATGATACTTAATACCCAATTTAGGTATGTAGCCATTTTAAGTTTATTGCTGGCAATTGCGTAATTTGTAGCGATAGAGAAGTATCCAAGGAATAAGGCAGATATTGTTTGAACTTTAATCATGTTGACAGCCGGTAAAAAATCAGGAACCAGATGTTTTACGATTGGGTGTGCCAGTGGAATAATTGCCAATGACCCAATAATCACAAAAGGAGTGTAAATAATGTTTATTCTTTTGAATGTTTCGAAAGCCTCGCGATGTCTTTTTCTGCCATTTAATTGAGCGATTTTTGGAAACATGACATTTGCAAGACTTACTGGAACCATTTGGGCTGCAATATAGAAGGATAGTGAGAAGCTATAAAACCCTATGCTTGTCTGTTGGTAAAAAATCGATAGCAGAGGGATTATCAGTATGGCTACGTATGTGGGAATATTGGCAAAATAGGCAGGAATGCTATATTCTTTGAGAGCAGCTCCAAATGCGAAGGTTCTGATTTTTTTTGTCCGTAAGCTTTTTTTGAAAATAAATTTTATGGCCGGAATATTACCAACTAT
>Ga0209541_10004570_pt1 | contig 24522 bp, 27 predicted proteins | sample RifCSPlowO2_01_FD_184027 | JGI IMG/M metagenome (GOLD analysis project Ga0209541, IMG submission 184027) | Groundwater microbial communities from Rifle, Colorado - Rifle CSP2_plank lowO2_0.1 (SPAdes) (version 2) | ecosystem: Environmental > Aquatic > Deep subsurface > Groundwater | place... | reverse complement strand
ACAACACCAAAACCGTTATTTCCGCGCCTACGGCGCGGCGGCGGGCTGCTTCTTGCGACGAAAGTCGCGTATTGTGGACCTAGTCGGATTTGACTGGAACCGAATAGTGCAAGAATTGAGTGAGTGGTATCAATTAAGTAAGGAAATAAAGGCTTTAGCATAGCCTTGAAAGGCCTGTTTTTAGGCAGAGGAGTGAATCATCATCATTGAGATATCAATCTACCAAAGACCCCCATGGGCAGGAAAAAGACCCCCCGTGGGGGTGGAATAAGTACCTATACATGGTTACTTCAATAAGAATATGAAATTACAAGATAGGATTTATTTCTTTGTAGTCATCAGGAAATAAATCTTTAGCTTCTTTGTATTCAACGTTAAACAAATTGTAAATGAAAGATTGGAAAGCCCACAGACGGTATTCTCCTGAGGTTTTTTTTGAGGTTACCTTATCTATACTAGTTTTTTGAATTACTTGCATCAAAAGGCCAAAATCATAGGATGAGCAAATAGAATAAGGTTCATTTTTTAATATTAAGGGGTCTAAACCAATATCTGTAAGTTTTTTAATTACCTTCCTATCTAAATCATTTATAAGATCATCTCCAAAGATATACCAATCTTCCAAAGTTACTATAAGAGGATACGATTTTTTATTATTATTTTTAAAGATATTGTAATGATTATTTTTGTAATCATCGATAGATTTATATGTTTGAACAATAAACTCCGCCATATGTTCCAGATCTTCCTCTAGCTCTTGTCTGTTAGTTAAAGATATTTTAGAGCCTAACCTTAATTTTTTTGTTTTACATTCTACAAACAAATTTGCACTTTCGTCGGAGACAACCCAATCTGTTGAGTGCTTTTGTTTCTTTCCTATTTTATATATTTCTTCTTTATACACGCGATAATTATCTTCTGTATTAGCTTTATCTATAATTTCCCCAATAAAATTTTCGAAGGATTCACCAAAAGGCAATGAGAAATCTTTCTCTTTACAAATTTCATAATAAATTCCCTCAGTAAATCTTCTAAATAAATATGTAGGAATAGGACATAACAAAGCTTCTTGGCCCTTGTGAATTCTTTTAATTAAAGGAGTAACTTTTAAAGGATTTAGCCTATAAACATAATCTTGATTATAAGATTGGCAGTTTTTAATTTTTTCTTTTATTACCTCAAAATCATCAAAAAGGTTTTCTATAAATTTATCAAATTTTTTCTTATCTATCCCTTTAATTTCGATATTTGGCGGGTAAAAAAGAATAAATTTTTCTTTGAAAAGACCTGTTAATGCTAATCCAATTACATACACCTCCTTTGTTGTTAACCCCATTTTTCTTTGAATTATAGAGTCTATTTGAGGGTGGCTAAATATTTTATAATAATTTGTCATCCAAGAAAGATTTGGAAGTGTTTGCCATGGAAATTGGCGATGAGACAGCCTGTACATTTCTAAAAGAATATTTTCTTTTAAGATATCCATGTACCTTTCAGCTATCTTATTTTCTAAATCTTTTAATTTATTTACAACTCCAGAAAAATATTTCCAATCTCGTAACGTTTTTGTAGAAGGAGAATCGACACAGTTTAAAATTATTTCTTTAATGATAATTTCTAACTCCCACTCATAAACATGCCTTTCCATTCTATTTGGAGCATTTAGATAAAAAGGATCGGGGAAGACGTCACTAGGAAGAGGCTCTTTAAACTGCATATTTTGTAAATAGGCCCTAATAACACCAAGTGATTCAGTGAGATTAAATTGCTTGATATAATTCCTCAAAGGCTTATATAAATCATAAGCGCTATTTTCATCATTGTTCATATTTCTAATTTTGCATTATAGGTATATCCATTCTCTGCTCTCTAATAAAATCATAAATATTATTTCCCCTATAGAAATCTCCAATAATATTAGCTAATTGTATTTGCAAAGGTCTATAATAAAATGAGCGCGAATCACCGTCATAATAGGTCATTGTTTTGGGGACCGGAACGAAATACCGATGTCCATCCAAAGATAGAAATAACTCCTTTTCTAAAACCATTCCATTAACCTCTAACCTCACGTGGTATGAAGCATTGTTTCCATCGTCTAGTGTATAGGCCATCCATTCTTCATTAAAATCTTCGGCAACAACATTGTCCCAATCAACAACAATTTGGAAGTTTGGATGTTTCTTATATCTGTATCTGGTGATAGATTTCTCTACTCCTAAAAATTTTTCCCACCCCTCGGAATCTTTAAGATATCTTTTAAATCTAACTAAAGGATTTATAAATGAAATATATGTAAAATACGAACCAGTTAACGTAGCGAAAAGACCAATTATTCCTATAGATAAACTTAACACTGTTATTACTTTATCCATTAGTATTTTTTGTTGGTTGATAAACAATTTTCATTAAATTAACTAAATTCAAGGCTTTATCCAAAGCCTCTTTATCAGAAATCTCTTTTCCAAATTCTTCTTTGTAAATTAGTTTAAATTCTTCTAATTGTTTCTCTGTAATTTGCATAGTTTATTTTTAGTCTAAATTGTTTTGGTCTTGTATGGTAGGGTTATCGAAATAAGTTTTGTTTTATTCTTTTTGTCTCTTGGTGTGTTCCACAATAAATTTAGCTCTTTCGTACAATTCATTGTATGTAATAATTTCTACATTTCTAGAGTCGCGCCTAAAAAGTTCAAAAGTTTTTGTTTTTATTTGGTTCTTTTTATCCTCACCATCAAACTGTTTGGTTGAGCCAATAATCAGGATACTTTTAGGGTCAAAAGTTTTTTGCTTAATATGATTGCCGTCGGTATCAAAATTTTTATTTGAATTTGTCTCTGAGTTAACTTGCCAACTAGCCTTTTGTTCTAATATTTGAGAAAGGCTCGATATTAAATCACTTGATAGTGTCCAAGAATTTGAACGGTTTTTATCATTTCCGAACAAAGGAGTATCTGGTCTTTTAATTTCAACAAGAACCGTAAATTTATTGCATCCCATTAGAAAATCATTTATAACAGAATCCTTTCCAGCAACATCTTCACCAGACACATGAGGTTCCTTTTGGAGAATACTCAAAAATCTATAATCCAAACCATAACCAAAAATCCAATCATTCGCATTAAAAAAATTTTGCCATATTGATTCTGGGCGTTTATCTGTTAATTTATTTTCTGAAATATAAGTTTGAAGGTAGTCCTCTTGATTTAGAAGTTTATCAAAAATATCCAATTGTTTTTTTCTATAGCCAATATTTACAATATCAGAGTGTGTGATAATTCCACTCGCTAAAACTTCCTCAATAATTTCTTGCCCATCTTTTCTAAAGAGTAACGTTTTCAATTTTTTCTTAGTTTCATCATCTATTTCAGGCAAATTATCGTCGCCTAAAGTTATTCTTCTTTCGTTTATATCAGCAAGATTTAATTCTGATAATAATTGTAGATAACCAATAATTTGCTTAAAGAATGGGTACGAGAAAACAATCTGTTCTTCTTGCTCAACCCAACCATCTTTTTTGTAGTATTTGAATCTTTTGAAAGATACATTTGTTATTTCGTTTTTATCTTTTATAAAAGTAAAAGTTGTTTTTATTTTATTTCTTAATGGATAAGGGTGTTCTACTTCCACAGAATTTGGAACATTATTTTCGTCTCGAGAAACAATAGTAAAGTATTTACCAGCCTCATTGTTAAAATGATGAGTGTATAAAGTATCTGTTCGATAGTTATCTACAATTTCTTCTTCTTTTTTTTCTGGTTCCAGCATAATTTATTTCTCTTGGTCTAATTCATATATTATTTTAAAAAAATTTACTAAACTTGTTCCTTGTTTGAGAGATTATTCATCAGAAATCTCTTTTCCAAATTCTTCTTTGTAAATTAGTTTAAATTCTTCTAATTGTTCTTCTGAAATCATTTTATTTTTTAAAATCCTTTAAATCAGAAATAATTTTTTTTGCTATATGTTGAGCAAAATTAACAGGAACCGCATTCCCAATCATTTTGTAACCGTCTGCAATATTTTCATATTTAAATATAAAATCATCTGGAAAAGTTTGAACTCTCGCGCATTCTCTAACAGATAATCTTCTGTAAAGATGTTCTTTTTCTGGAACAAAGATTCTTTTATTTTGCTCAACAAATAACATTTTAGGAGCTTGGGGGTGTAAAGGCGCGTGCCTTCCTCCTGCCTGAATAGTAAAAGAAGGCTCGTCCCAAGAGCGTACTCGATTTCTAGACATATAAATTGTAGAAAAACCCCCATTCATATATTCGTGGTTTGGGGCAAATAAATCTTTTTCTTCATTAGCTTTATTATTTTCTGTAGCTGGTTTAGGTTTTTTTAAATCAAAAATAGCGTCTCTGAGAACAAGTTTTTTTAGAGATTTTTCTGGAAATTCAAAAGTTTTTCCTGTCTTCTTATGATAACCAATTATAATTAACCTTTTTCTATCTTGAGGAACATCATAATCATGAGCATTAAGTAGTTCATAAGTTACGTTATAATTTAATTTTTTAAATTCATCTAATATCTTACTGAAAGCTTCATCATGCCTCTCAGATAAAATTCCAGATACATTTTCAGCAAGGAAAAAAAGAGGTTCTTTCTCTTTTAAAACTCTTATATACTCAAAAAAAAGTTGACCTCTTGAATCACAAAGTCCTCTACCTGCTCCAGCTTCACTCCAACTTTGGCAAGGCGGTCCTCCAATAATACCATCAACATCTGGTATATCAGAAGAAGGCACATCTGTGATACTTCTTTTGTCTAAATTTACATGGGGAAAGTTATATTTAAAAGTTTCCCAAATAGATTTATCATATTCATTAGCCCAAACAGTTTTAAAACCAGCTTTTTCAAAACCTAAATCTAATCCTCCTGCTCCTGTAAACAAAGAAATTATTTTCATATTATTTTACAAATTTTATCAATTTAGCTTTCAATAGTTTAGCGGGATTATTCGGTGACTTTATTTGAATGTCTTCGATGCTTAAATCAGAAGTTTTTTCTATCTGGTCTCTGTCCGTTCTAGGAAAAGAATTATATTTTTCATCTAGCATGATGGCATTTACAGTTAAATTTTTATCTTTTTCTATATTTGTCACATAACCAAAAACACTTAAAGGATTATCTATCCCCCACATTCCCCGAATACGTAAATAAGTAATTCCTAAAGGGTCAACCTTATTTACTCTCCCAAGTTCTTTTGTTTCTGAGAATTCAACGTTTGGCAAACTATTAACTCCGTCAGAAATTTTACTTCTGATTCTTTCATAAGTGTCTTTACTGGCCGCGTAACAATCGCCATACACAAACCAAAGAGCTTTTAACTTATCTTGTTGCATTGCTCCAACAATATAAATTAAATCTTTTTCTCTCCAATTTTCACACTCCCGACACTCTTGCGTAATCATAGGACTGTCGGAATATAACCTATCTTTTGGATAAGAACTATTCAATGATATTTGAGAACCTATACTTTCAATTTTCTTTACCTCAATAGCATCTCCGTTTGAAATAATAATATCTGGTGGATTGTTTTGATTTCCTAAATATGAAAAATATTTACTGTATAATTTATTTTTTTCTGAGTTATCTTTAATGTCAAAACCATCACAAAATAAATCTTTAACATAAGATTCAAGAGCCTCCCCCATATTATTCGCTCGATTTTTACCATTAGAAATATAACGATTTGAAATATCTGCTATAGGATTTTTTGAAATATTTAGTAAGGCTTTAAGTATATTTGTCATATCATTGAAATAAAAGCAAAAGCTTACGAGCCTTTTGCTCATTAAGTTTAATTGTTTTAAATAATACCAAAAATGTTTTAAAGTAGCGAGTTTATTTAAGAAAAATATAGCTATACATACCGATAACTAAGAATATATCTATAAAAAATACCGTTCCTGCTACGATATTCCAAAACCTTTCTACGTGTGGTTCTAACCCCTTAGCATTTATGTGTGTTTTTCCAGCAAAATATAAGAATAATAAAAAAGCGCATAAACCGAACCAAAGACCGTTTGGAACATCACCCCATAAGATGAATAGGGCTATTAATTCTAATATATGTAAAATTGTTGTCATATAATTTATTTACGAGCCTTTTTTATTAATAATGGAATTCCCCAAAGAAAGAAAACCAAAACTACGAAAGCAATGACATTACCTAAAAGAGAATTAGAGAATATTTTTAAAACACCAACAAGAATAATTACTCGAATTAAATCAGACCAGTTACCTAATTGACTAAAATATTTTCCATCTTTGTTTTTTAGATTCATATATTTTTAATTTAATTATTTATTTATTTATTTTCTAATTTACTAATTATTGCTTGTATAATAAATACTGGTATAAATAAAATTATTAAAACTATAAAGTTGGCTGTATTAAAAGGGCTCATGACCTCCCAAAATCTCCATAAACCTTCCATAAATAAGATTCCTAAACTACCGATAACAACAGACAACCCAACTAGAAAAATCCATATGTACATAATTACACGCAATATTTTTATTGTTTTGTTTTTCATAGAAAATAAAAAGCTACTAATAAATTTAGTAGCACGCAAAAAGCCCGCTACTAGGAAAGGGTCTTACGAACACCTCCTACCGCAGTTTCCTACGGCAACGCAGTGAACGCCCTAATAACGGGTTCTTTATTGTCCACTGCGTTTTTTAACCATACCTTAAAGAAAAAATCCTTAAGGGTTAGGTCGTTTTCGTTTCAATATTTAATTGTCTTTTAATTATTACAGAAAAGGTTACAATTTACAATTATGGCATCTCGCAAGTACATAAAGTCAGAGAAATCTAGAAAATTAGAAAAAGAAATTAGTTATGATGCTATAGTTTTTTTTAAATTAACCAAAAACAATGATTTTCAACAACAGATAAATATATTAAGAAAAAAATACGGAATAAATATTTATAATTTAGTTGATTCAGTAATTCCTAGTGCAGAAGAATTAGATAATGAAGATGATATATTTGAATATTTAATAAACGATTTTAGTTTACAAAACGATGTTTTTGATTTGTTAGAGAAATTTAATTTATCTGAGGATTGGTATAACGCTGTGTCGAATTATTTAATTTTAGACGAAAATTTAATTTTAGACGAAAAATTTAAACCAGACGGGATTCAAGTCATACATAGGTTAAAAGAAAGAGATGTTGTTATTAAATTAGGTAAAGATTCTACCTTACAAGAAATAATTAGTAGGTGGCCTCTTATTCAAAAAAAATTGGATAGTAATAATAGAAAGAAGAAATGGGAAAACTTTAGAAGAGATTTGTGTATTTATAATGAATATAAAAAAGGAAAAACCACTGATGAAATATACACATTCATAAAAAAATATTTTAATGAAGATTTAGAATATTGGGTTATTCAAAATTCAATATCCAAATATAAAAAGAGGATGAATATAGATTAAAAAATAACAGATAAGAAGTTTTTTATTTGTTACGACATAAGAAGTTATTAACTATACACTGGTAAACATAAGCCAGTTTTTTTTGGTTTATATGCATCTCGCACATAAAGAGGAGAAGGGTTACTTCCGCGAGATGCTAAACCTTCTCCTCTTTATGTTTATGACTATTAGTATAAAGAAAACAAAAGAATTATTAGGTAATAGAAATTTACCAGAAGGAAAAATAGAAGAAATAAGGAATTCTATGCGTTCTTTAGCTGAAGTCATTTTCTCGCAATGGGACTCAGAGCGAAAGTCTCAAAAAAATTATAAAACTAATAAAAGTTAAAATTATGAAGAAAATAATAATTAAAGAGTTGGTCGACAAAGAAATGTTGGATTATTTACGAGCGAAGTTAACTACTGACAGATACGAAGATAAAAATATTAATAATTCAAAAAAAAGTGAAGATGTTTATTTTCTATTCAATTCTCTTTTGGATATTGCTGAAAAAGAACACGCTTGTTCAAAATGTGGAACTAAATTAAATTTCTATGTTACTAAAAGATAAAGATAACCAAAATGAAATATACGAAGGAGCCGGTGTCACTGTTGCCGAAGAATTAAAAGGTCTTGTTGATGAATTAAATAGAGATAAATCTAGTGGTTGTTTCGAAATAGCTTTATATTTAGTCAAAAGATTCAATATAAAAACTATAGGCGATAGAGAAAGAGAAATCTTTATATACAAAGATGGTCTGTACATGAAAGGAACAAATCATATTAAAAAGTGGCTCCATGAATTATTAGAAAAGCGATGTACTAACCATATAAAAAAAGAAATCTTGGAAAAAATTCGTGATTTAAGTTTTACAGATAGGTCTGAATTTGAGGTGGATTTAAGATATATAAATCTAAACAATGGGGTTTTTGATTTGGAAGAATTTAGACTACTACCCCATGACCCAAAATTTCTTTTTCTACATAAAATTCCAGTTGATTATAATCCTAAGGCAGAGTGCATTCAAATTGAAAAATTTCTCAACGATGTATTAGATAAACAAGAAATAGATATAATGCGAGAGTTTATAGGATATGGATTACATAGAAAATATTTCATCAAAAAAGCTTTAATTCTTGTTGGAGAGCCAAATACAGGAAAAACAACTTTCCTTAACATCCTCGATGAGTTTTTTGGAAAAGAAAATATATCAGGAATTAGTCTTCAAAGAATTATTTCCGATAAATTTTCTTCCGCTCAGCTACATCACAAACACCTAAACACTTTTGATGATTTATCTTTCAAAGATATTAACGACACGGGAGCTTTTAAGATTGCCACAGGAGGGGGCGATATTTCCGCTGAGTATAAATTTGGAAGTCATTTCCGATTTAGAAATCATGCAAAACTTATTTTTGCATGCAATAAGATTCCAGATGTAAAAGAAACAGATGATGAAGCCTATTTTAGTCGCTGGATAGTAATCCGTTTTAACAAAGAGGTTGATAAGGTCGATATTTTCTTAATAGATAAATTAAAAACAAAAGAAGAAATGTCTGGCTTATTAAATTTTGCTTTAGAAGGATTAAAAAGATTGCTTGAGAATCAAAAGTTTAGTCACGGAAAAACTCCAGAAGAGATTAAAGAAGAAATGATGAAGTCTGCTTCATCTATAGGGAGTTTTGCTTCAGATTGTTTAAAACACGAGCCTGATGGGTGGATTAGTAAAGAAGCTCTATACGAAGCTTTCACAAAATATGCTTCAGAAAATAACCTAACAATTGTTACAAAAAATAATTTTGGGAAAAAATTAAGGCAGTATGCAAATTATGTAATAGATAGCAAGAAAAAGGTGGGAGGAAAACAAATCACAGGATGGAGAAATGTTTCTTATAAAAACGAAGAGGTGGAGACAGAAGAAGACCTCCTTTCTCTTTATCCTAAAAAGGAAGAAGAAGAAATCAGAGATATCATGTCTTTTGATGACTTATAAGAGAAAATATAATAAATATCTATAGAGTAATTTAATTAACCCATGATACCCCTTCTTTTAGGAAAAATAAAAAAATGAATAAGACAAAAATAAAAAAGAATAAAGACTTACAAAAAGATATCGAGCCTTTTAAGGCCCCTTTAATCAAGAGCCGGATGGCAAAAGATTTACTACTCAAGGGAGAAAGTCTTAGAGAATTTGAGTCTTTTAAGGTTAAAATCATCTCTGAGATGGTACCACAGACAGAAATAGAGAAAGTTTTATGCGAAAAATTTATTTTTTCTGCATGGAAACATAGACGAGCCATTATAGTAGAAAGAAATATCCTTAACGAACAAAACAAGCTAAATGACTATGATGATGAAAATTGGGGTCAAAATAATAGACGGATTAGAAATATAAAGAAGATTAGATTGTCCGAAGAAGATATAAAATATGTCTTGGAATACCAAATAAATTTAGAAAAAATGATGCAAAAGACGTTAAGGAGATTCAGAGAGGAACAAAAAATTAACAGAAATCGAGTTGTTTAACAAATATTATTAGTGTTATAATTTAGAAGCTAACACAGTTGAATATATACAAGATTTTTTTATTGCCACTAAAGGGGCAGTTTGGTTCAGTAAAACTACATCTTGTATGCAAGTAGACTGTGTTAGCCCAGACTGTCCCTTTAGTGGTTTTAATTTTACAAAAATATTATGAAAGGAATAATTTATACAAGAGTATCTAGTGACGAACAGGTAAAAGGTACGTCTCTAGATTTTCAAGAAGAAATTTGTCGCAGATATTGTAATGAGAGAAGTATTGAGGTAATAGAAGTCTTTCGAGAAGAAGGAGCTTCTGCAAAATCTTCTGATAGAAAAGAGTTTTTGAGAGCGGTTGAATTTTGTCGGAAAAACAAAATCGATGCTTTTGTTGTGGCAAAGATAGATAGGTTTGCAAGAAACACCGATGACCATTACGCAATAAGAAAAATACTCTTAGATTACAAAACAAAACTTCATTCAGTCACTGAACCAATAGAAGATAATCCGACAGGAAAAGTCTTTGAGGGAATATTAGCTTTATTTTCAGAGTTTGATAACAGTGTTAGAAAACAAAGATGTAGTGATGGGATGAGTTCAAGAATAAATATGGGAATCTATCCATGGAAACCTCCAATAGGATATAAGTGTTTACACTTTAAAAAACAAGGTGAAAAGAAGACTTTGCCAGATGAACCAGATAAAGTAACTTTTCCTATTATTCAGAGAGCTTTAAAAGAATTTTCTAAAGGGACTTATTCTAAGACTGAATTAGCTCGAGCAATGGATGAATGGGGTTTAGAAAAGACTCGTGGGAAGAAAACAAGACCTCAATTTGTTGATGCTATATTTCAAGAAAAGAGGCTTAAGTTTTATACAGGACTCATAGTAAATCCTTTTGAAGAAAATAAAGAAGTGAAAGGTTTACATCAAGCTATGATTAATGAAGAAGAGTTACAATTAATTTTTCACATCTTATCTGGTAAATCTAAAAAGGTAGCAAAACATGAAAGATACAATCCAGATTTTCCTTTAAGGAGAACTGTTACTTGTGGTGAATGTGGAAGAATGTTAACAGGGAGCGCACCTCGAGGTAATGGTGGAAGATATTTTTATTATCATTGTCTAAATAAAGATTGTGCTGAATATGGTAAAAGTATAAAGAAAGATGAAATGGAAAAAGAATTTCTAGCTGAGTTGAGAAAAATAACTCCTAAGCAAGAATTTCTTGATGTTTTTAAGGAAACCATAATTGATTTGTGGAAAGAAAAAGGAAAGAATTTTGAGCTTGATGTTGAAAAGTATTCTAATCACCTTAAAGCTTTAGAGAAAAAAAGAAATCGTATCTTTGAGATGAGAGAAGACGGCTCCTATTCTCAAGAACAATTTAAAGAAAGGTTGGCTGAAGTAGATAGTGAGATAGCCACAACAAAGATATCATTAAGTGAATCTCGGATTGAACAATTCGATATAGAGGGAGCTGTAATCTATGCTACTAACTTTATTAGCGATTTAGGAAGACAATGGTTTGATTTAGACCACAAGCTTCGACCACGGTTCCAAAAGTTAGTATTTCCTAAGCTTATCCCTTATTCTAGGAATGAAGGGTTTGGAACCGCTGAATTGGGTTATATATACGAAATAAATCGCCAAACAAGTGGCGATTTATCCGATACTGTGGACCAGAGAGGAATCGAACCCCCGACCTCCTCAGTGCAAGTGAGGCGCTCTACCAACTAAGCTACTGGCCCATATTCAATTACACAGTATTTTATAATATTCTCTTTTATAAAGCAATATAACACATATGCTTTTAATGATTTTCAGTTATCCACAATAACTTAAAATTATATTGACAAATCTTTCTCATCGGTTAATATAGAAAATGTACTTACTAATCTTCGGGTTAGTAAGTACATTGTAGATATAGAATTTCGGTTTTATATCTACATTGTATCTGTAAGTTTTCGGATTTGCGGATACAATGTAGATATTAATTTTCGGATTAATATCTACATTGAAAAAAGTCACTTCGGTGGCTTTTTTCATTTTTAAAAAAATGTAAAAAGCCAGCGACATTTTTTCATTTTAAAAAATGAAAGATTAAAATACATCTTTAGTCAATGGTTTCAAAAAGCCTTTTTTAAAAGGCTTTTTGTCTTTCTTCTGCCGGTCTCACAAATTTTGATTTTTATTGTTTGCTATGTTTTTGATATGTTTGTATAATTATAGTAGGTTTTAATATATTTATTTATATATAAGTCTCTTGCAGTTACTCTATCTCTTGCATTCTACCCTTGGCATTCTACCTCAGGTCCACTCTGGCACTCTATCTCAGTAACTCTACCTCTAGTACGATTGTACGGAAAAACTCTTTGTTGAGTTTCTTTTGCGTCCCAGGACAGAAGGTCGAATTTTATTAGTTTAATAATATAAAATATTATTTTATATTCAAAATGGCAAAAATTTTATTAGTTAATTCTAAAAACTACTATGAAAAAGATAATAAATCTACAAGGAAATGCAAAGCGTGCTGGACCTATCGTTAGCGGGATAATCATGGCAATGTTTGTTTTCTCATTCCTCGGAGTTCAAAGTGCTTATGCCACCATTACCAGTCAATTAGACTTTGGTGATCGTGGTTCGGAAGTTACGGAACTTCAGACCTATTTGGCAACAGATGTAGCTATTTATCCTGAGCGTCTTGTTACTGGATACTTTGGTCAGCTTACCAAAGCTGCAGTAGAAAGATTCCAAACAGCGCAGGGAATTATTTCCCAAGGAACACCAGCGACAACTGGTTACGGCCGTGTTGGTCCTCGAACACTTGGTGTAATCAATTCACTCTTAACAAGAGGGGATGAGAGTGCACCAGTTATAACAAGTGTAAGTGTTAGTTCTGGAAGTACAGGAGCCTCGATAAATTGGACAGCCAGTGAAATGGCACGAGGTAAGGTATATTACAGCACTTCACCTATACGAATTAGTAATGTGTTTGATGTAACAGGCGTATTTTCTGGAGAACCTATTGTTAGTGGTACTCTAGCTCCATACGACGGAATTTCACGATCATCACAGTCAGTAAACATTAATGGACTTTCACCGAATACAACATACTATTATTTAGTTGCTGTACTCGACTCGTCTAATAATGTAAACATAACACCACCTTCATCTTTCCGCACAAATCAGTAGATTTGTGTAGAGAAGAAAGAATGGTAAAAATTTACTACTTTGAATTATGATCCATCATTTCTCTTTGCTTTACTCCTTGTAAAGACGAATCTCCTTTGGAAATTCGTGGACGAACAGCCTTTGGCTGTTCGTCTTCGTGGGCAATAACAATTTGAAAATTTGTCTCAGGACGAGCGATTCAGTTAATTTCGTAATTCAAAGTTACTAACCAATTTTATTGATTAATTATAAAAATTATTATGAAAAAGATAATCATAAGTGCTTCGATGATTACTGCCGTAGCAGTAATCGTAATTGGAGCTACAGGTGCTTTCTTTAGCGATACAGAAACGTCTACAGGAAACACCTTTACAGCTGGAGCAATCGATCTAAAAATAGATAGCACCGCTACCTATAATGGAGAGGCTGTTGAAGCTGCAACTTGGACAGAGAAAGATCTCGTCCCAACAGCGGACAAGTTCTTTAATTTTGCTGACATAAAACCAGGTGATTCTGGAGAGAATACCATCAGTTTGCATGTCATCAATAACGACGCTTGGGTTTGTGCAGAAGTTTCCAATTTGTCTGATCTTGAAAATGGTCAAACAGAACCAGAAGCTTCAGTAGATTTAACTACTGGCACAAATGAGGGTGAACTATCAAGCGCTATGCTTTGGAATGTTTGGAGAGATAATGGCGCAGGCGGCGGAGTCGCAGGCGACAATATTCAAAACGGAAGTGAACAAACATTAACATCAGGTAATCCTGCCAATGGTGTTTTGTCTATCTACGATTCAACAACAGGAACAGGAGCATTAACAGGAGCATCTACTACATATATTGGTGTTTCATGGAGTGTTCCAGGATCAGTTGGAAATGAAATCCAAACAGATAGCATGACAGGTGACATTAGTTTCTATGTTGAACAAGCAAGAAACAATGATGAATTTGTCTGCGGAAGTATAAATAATCAAGAACCAGTGAGAACTGTTCTTAAGTTGGAAAACAAAGATATTGACGGTACATGGGATCCATATCTAAACGATGGAGTTGAAGGAGAATTAACTTTCATCGCATCTCACCCAACATTTAACTACACACTAGATGTGTCTGGCTTAGTTGCTTCAACTCAATACAGTATCATCTATTATGCTGATGGATGGCCAGGAAATAATCCAGGTGCATTAATCGGAACACTAACAACCGACGGTAGTGGTGATGCCAATGTCGCAGGGAATGTAAATTTGGGAATGAATCTTCCTGATTCAGCTGATGCCAATTATCCAGGGGGTGCAAAAATCTGGGTAATAAAATCATCAGAATATAACTCAGGAACTAATAGTGTGACCACATGGCCAGTGGGAATAGAATCTTTGTTTGAGTCAAATCTCATAACATACACAGATTCAGATTTATAAACTAAAGCTAACTTAAAATATTATGAAAAAGATAATTTTTAGTTTGGGTACAATAGCTTTAGTTGGAGCAGTGGTTATTGGAGGAACATACGCTTTCTTTAATGACACCGAAACTTCTAGCGGTAATATTTTTACTGCGGGAAATCTTGATTTGAAGGTTGACCATGTTAAGCAGACTTACAATGACATTGATTGTAAAACCTGTAATGTGGTAGTGGTCAGCGATTCTTCTAATCGAGTTGTTGAAAAAAATGGCTCTTCTGTCACTCCTTATGATGCCGTCCTCGCATGGGTTCACCCAGTTTGGACAGCTCAAAATGACCCTAACTTGATCAGTTCGGGTGCAGAGTGGATTTGGGAAGCCAATCCAACTAAACAAGAAGATACTACCCAAGATACATCCTACACATTCAGAAAAACATTTGAATGGTGGGGACCGATTGTTGATTCAGATTTATGGTTCGCCATAGGTTCTGATAACAGCGTCGAGGTTTGGCTAAACGGAGTATTGATTGGAACAAATAATGGTGAGTTTGGGTACAAACAAGAATCCATGTTACATATCCCAGGAAATGTTGTAACAAGTAATGTTGTTCAAGGAACCAATACTTTAGAATTCAAAGTTAAAAACTGGGCCTTAGTAAACGGAACACCTTACTCAAACCCAGCAGGTCTTATTTACAAATTCTCTATTGATGGACAATGTGGTGATGATTATTTCAGAAACCACTGTTCTCTTTGGGGAGAAAAAGACCTAGGAGCAGGTGATACATTCTTTAATTTTGATGACATCAAGCCGGGAGATCGCGGTAGAAATGTTATCAGTATGCATGTATATGATAACGACGCATGGTTGTGTTTATTGGTTGGAGGTTTAGATAACCAAGAAAATACAATTTATGAATCAGAGTCATCTGTCGGAGATACAACTGATCCAGCCGGTGAATTGGGCAGTTATATTACTGGATTTGCATGGAGAGATTTGGATCAAGATGGTTATTATGATCCGTCGGATAGCGAAACAGCATTTGGCGATGTTGATTCATTCTTTGATGCCTTTACAGCTATTCCACTTTATGACTCAACAACAGGTAATGGAGTCCTTACTGCTACGTCAACCGACTATGTTGGTTTTGCGTGGTGTGCAGGCGAAATGACTGTCGATGAAGAAGACGGTGGCATCATCTGTGATGGATCAGGAATGAAAGATGACGCACAAAGCGATTCTCTATCAGCCAATTTGACGGCTTATGTAGAACAAGTAAGAAATAATACAAACTTCTCTTGTTCAAATTTGCCAGACCCATCACTTCCTTTGGAGGATTAAAAAAGTTTATAAGCATAATATAATGCGAAACCTTTTAGATCGTCCGAGATTTTCTTGCGAAATTTTCTCGGACGATCGTTAAAGGCTTTGTTAATAGGGCCTTGAAATAAATTATGCAAAAATTAATGAAAGTAATTTATTACATCTTTGTTGCTGTTATTGGAATCACAGCTGTTCTTATGGTTGTTTCAATTTTTCCAATCACAGGCAATTTTAAATTGATGGTGGTCCAATCTGGTTCGATGGAGCCTTCAATAAAAACTGGTGCAGTTGTTGTCGTAAAGCCGGTTGAAAAATATCAAATTGGTGATGTGATTACTTTTAAAGATGTCTTTAAAACAGAAGTACCTGTTACTCATAGAATTGTTGAAATAAAAGTGATAGAGGGTAAATATCATTATTTAACAAAAGGGGATGCCAATGATAATAACGATCCAAAAGAAGTTTCGGAAACTGATGTTGTTGGAAAAGTTTTGTTCGATGTTCCTTTCATTGGATATATTGTTGACGGAGCAAGAAAGCCTTTGGGGTTTGCCTTGCTAATTATTATTCCAGGAGCGTTTATTATTTATGATGAATCAAAAAAGATTTGGAGAGAAATACAACAATCAAAAAAGGACGAAATACAAAATTTATGAAAAATTTAAACACAAAATTTATTGTAAGTACGATTTTGTTTTCGATAATTCAAATCGGGTTTTTCTCGGTTGCTGATGTTTACGCTTATCATAGTGATACCGAAAACTCCGAAAGTATTTTTTCTGCGAGGTCTCTCGACTTTGTCTTAGTGGGTGATGGGTTTGAAAATCATAATATGTTAAATTTGGCCAGTACTAGTATCGAAGTAAAAAAAGTTGAAGGTTTAAATTTTCAATACAAAGTTTACCCAGAGTTTGGCGACAGGAATCTTCTTTGCGACGACCTTAGATTAAAGGCTAGTTTAAATAATGTCGAGATATTTGATGGTTATCTAAAGGATTTTTTGTCGAATTCGACGACAACATTAGGAGTTTGGAAATTTGAATTAAGTGCAGTTGAAAATGCTTATGGCTATTGTGATTTCGATTTTGTTTATCAAGGCTGGCAAGAAGATTTTTCAAATTATGATGCCGGAGGTTTTCGTGATGAAGAAAGATCTTCTAGTACAGTTTTTATCGACGAATTACCGCCACAACCGGAACCAGAATCGTGTATAAAAATAAACGAAATTTATTATTATCCAGGAATCCGGGGAAATACTCACGGCTTTGAAGATAATCCAAATGATGAATGGATTGAACTTTACAATGTTTGTGATCATGATGTAAATATAAAAAATTGGTATTTTGTAAACGAAGACAACAGCGAGACAATAACTCAAAACTATATATTAGAAACACATCAATTCGTTGTTATTTCTGCGAATTCGTCTACATGGAGTTACTGGCCTGATATTCCAGATAATGCCTTTAAAATTGCCTTGGGGGGAACAAAAATGTTTGGAGAAGGTCTGGATGATTTTGGGGATGTAATTAATCTTTATGACGATAAAAATAATTTAATCGATTCCGTTAGTTGGGGTGATAATATCACTGCTTTCAGCCCAGCTGTCTCGTCTGTGATTTTGGGGCATTCAATTTCAAGAAAAGAAAAGGGTGTTGATACTAACACTGCGAATGATTGGATGGATACATATGCTGGTTCAGATCCCGTTGGGCCAAATCCTGGAACAAACCCTCATCCGCCATTAATTATCGAAGAATTGATAATTGATACTTTTGATTCTGGCGCAAACTCTCTGCAAGAAGAAGAATCTGTTTTGTTTGAAGACTCAGAGGCAGGATTATGTTCCGAGGAAGATCTTGAATCAGAAATTGTAGAAGAATCTGGTGAAGAAATTGTTGATCCGTCGCCACCAGTTAGTTTGCCAGAAGAAGACATCGGAATAATCAAAGCTTCCGGTAATAAAACAGAAGACGATGAAGATATTTAAATTTTGAAATATATGAAAAATTTTAAAATAAAATTAAATATAATATTTATTCTGTTTGCATTTTTTAGTGCGGAAAATGTTTTTGCACAGGATTCTTTGTTTGTCGAGTTTCAAAATAACCCACTTTTTTCAGAGACGAATTTTGTCCCTAGCGAATCAGTTGAAAAATATATAAGAGTTACAAACAATTCCGGAAATATTCAAACAATCGTTGTGTCTACAATAAATTCTATTAGTTGTAATGCCAACCCGTGTCTGTCAGAGGCAATTAATTTAGTTATTAAAAAAGGCGAAAATAAATTATATGATGATACTTTGAAAAACTTTTTGAAAGGAGATTATATAAATTTAGGAGATTTAGATAATGGAGCTTCTGCTCAATATGATTTTATTGCCACATTTAAACCGGAAAAAGGAAATGAATACCAGTCTCTTTCAACAGGATTTGATTTACTCGTTGGTTTTTTGGGAGGGGTTTTTGTCGATAGCGGTAATACTTCTGTCGGAGTTGGTGGTGGAGGAAACGGTCCTCCGGGCTTAACTATAAAAGACGAAGTAAGTATTTTGTTAAATATAGATTCTGTAGAAATTCAGTGGATGACAAGTTTCCCCGCTACAAGTCAGGTTATTTATCGAGAAGAAGGACAATCATATTCTTTAGATTTGTCCCTTCCTAATTACGGCTATCCTTATGGAACAGTAGAAAATTTTTCAAAGACTTTGAATCACTCTATTTTATTATTTGGTTTAGAGTCAGGGAAAACTTATTATTATCGGGTTGTCTCTCATGCTTCTCCTGCGACCGTGGGAATTGAACATAATTTTAAAATTCCGACAGAGACAGAGATAGAAAGAGAAATAGGGTTTTTTGCGTACGATTCAAAAATTGATGAGAACTCGTTAATAAAATTGGCTGACGGCGGAATGATTATTTTACCAGAAGACAAAAGTGATGATAGTACTACCACACCTGTTTCTTTAAACACATCAACATCAAACAATTCAGACAATCTTGCATTAGCAAGCGGAGTCTTTCTCGGACTGTCTCTCTGGGTTTGGTTGCTGATTCTTTTAATAATTTTAATAATCGGGTATTTATTTTTAAGAAATGATTGATAATACTTTTTCTTTAAATTGTGATATTATTTTGGAAATTACAAATTAAATTTGAAAATCAATATGAGTTTTAAAGGAATGCTAATGAGAAAAATGCTTAAGTCACAAATGAAAGGAGTGCCAGAAGCAGAACAAGAAAAAATATTAAAAATAGTAGAAGAAAATCCAGAGTTATTTCAAAAGATTGGTTTGGAAGTTCAGGCAAAAATGAAAGAAGGAAAAGACCAAATGTCAGCAACAATGGAGGTGATGCAAAACCACCAAAGTGAATTAAAAAATATTTTAGGATAATAAAAAAGCCTGTGGTCGCCCACAGGCTTTTGTTTTTGTAACCGGTCTGGATCACTTGTCGACCCCGAGAGCCTCCATGAGTTTTTTCCAACCCTCCTGCACTTCGTCTCTTTTTCCGCGTCGTCCAGCAATAATAGACGTGAGCATGTTTCTGGCAACGACGAGCGCAAGCCAGTTTTCTGTTTTCTCATCATGATTCAAGATTTCAATATTAAACCATTCTGACACGACCACTTTGTCTATTTTTGTATTAGTTATGTTTATACATAACGCCAAATTTTCTGTGTCTTGAAAGATCTTTGCCGAGGCCTCGTATATGCCTTTTTTTAAACGCTCGTTGCTGCCTCCAAGACTTATCTCTCTTTCTTTGCTCACTTTTTCTCCTCAAATTTTTGTTTACTGTATTTTGATCAAATCTCTTGCCAGATAATACATAAACAGATTTGCAAATGCAAATAGTCATTGAGTTTTTGTCTAAAAAAGGATATTATTCATAAATCTTTTTATTTTTAATTTTTTCATTATCATTTTTCATTTTGAGATTTGATTTTTGAATTTGAAACATGCTTTCTATCGGAATCGTCGGCTTGCCGAATGTTGGAAAATCTACATTATTCAATGCTTTAACAAAAAAATCTGTTGAGGCGGCGAATTATCCTTTCTGTACCATTGATCCTTCTGTGGGTGTTGTTGCCGTGCCCGATGAAAGATTGGAAGAATTAACTGCATTTTCAAATTCTCAAAAAACAATTCCCGCTGCGATTGAATTCGTAGATATTGCTGGTCTTGTAAAAGGTGCCCATGCCGGAGAAGGTTTGGGTAATAAATTCTTGGCAAATATCAGAGAAGTAGATGCGATTGCCGAAATGGTGAGAATATTTGAGGACGACAAAATTATCCATGTGGAAGGCAAGATTGACCCGTTGAGCGATATAGAAGTTATCAATCTGGAATTGGTAATGGCTGATTTTCAGACCGTAACAAAAAGATTAGGAAATTTGGAAAAAGATGCAAAAAGGGGAGACAAAGATGCATTAAAAGAAAAAGAGGTGTTAAAGAAAATAGAAGTTGCTTTGGACAATGGAAAATTGGCTTCGTCAGTTGATTTGAATGAAGACGAATTGAAAATTGCAAAGCAATTACATTTTTTGACAATGAAACCGATTCTTTATGTTTTAAATAAAAAATCAGGCGGGAACAATCTGGATGAGATGGATGACAGTGAAAGATACGAAAAATTAATTCAATTTTTCAAAGAGACAAATTCAAAATGGGTGACCGTTGATGCAGAAGTAGAGCACGAATTAAAAGATTTTTCTGTTGACGAGAAACAAGAATTTAAACAACACTTGGGTGGTTCGGCGGATGACATTGATGGTCTTATCAGAGCCGGATATGAATTGCTTGATTTAATGACATATTTTACAACAGGAGAAGACGAGACCAGAGCATGGACTATCAAGAACGGCTGGACAGCCCCAATGGCAGGGACAGCAATTCACACAGACTTCAAAGACAAATTCATCAAAGCTGATGTAATCAATTGGCGAGATTTAATCGCTGTTGGGTCTTATGCCAATGCTCGTGAAAAAGGCTTGGTTCGTACAGAAGGGAAGACTTATATTGTGAAGGATGGAGATGTTATTGAATTCAAGATTTAATCCAAAATTGACGAATTTCTTCGTCAACTGCAAGAAAAAGCCCCTCGTCGTAATAAACATACGCCTCGGGGCTTTTTATTTTGTTTCCTCGAACCTCATTCAATTTTTGATTAAATCAGAAATGGTTAGAAGGGGTTGTTAAATTCATATCTTTAGTTTATATTTCTAATAAATTAGTAGTCCTTTATTAATCTTTAAAAGGAGAGGAACAGATCATGGGAGAACATGATACAGTCCGACCGGTAACACCTGGGCAATTGAAAGATCTTATTTCAACAATGGTTAACGCCATTCCGACCAAGCATTTGACATTCGAAATGGCAAATCGAATTCTTGGAAACAAGAGATTTTTTATCGAAAGAATCAATTCTGTTTTTGAACAATTGAGTCGACCATTTAATGCAGATTGTCATCGTTTTGGTGATTTTTGGATAACATGGTTGTACAAAAATTCTGCTGACGGGAAAAAAGTCAGGGAAGAAATGACTGTCAGGGAAGCAAAGTGTCTGCTGAAGGAGCAGACGATATGGTCCTCGGGTATCTGTATTACAAAAAAAGACCTTGAGAGATTTTGCGAGGAATTTAAACTTCTTTCATTTGAATTTACCATGGTAGCTTTTATCGAAGATGGAAATCTGTATTTTTTCACAAAAGGGGTGATATTAAAACAATTTCATCCATATGGTGATAACCTAGTTTCAGAAAATCATCGTTTTATTACTTTGTCGGATGGCCGTGATCCAATAGCCATTCTTAGGGAGATAACTAATGCCGAAGGCGATGAGTAAATCGCCGGTCAGCGAAGCTCTTGTTCCAGTTATTTCACCGGTAACGCAAGTTGCCGGTTTTTTATTTAAAATAAAACCCCCTTTCCGCAGAAAGGGGGTTGCGACATAATGCAATTCTTAGATATTTCGACTTGGGTCCCCGAGACCCAAAACTTTTATTACTGCAGAGGTTTAGCCTCTGCAGTGAAACAGTTTTTGTCTAATCCGCTTCTTCTTTTGAGATACTCTCACTTCGTTGGCTACAAACCTTATAAATTGGTATAATTTAACTATTAGAAGTAGTTGTCAGTTGTCGGCTGATAACTGTTAACTTATTTTATTAATATATGATTGAAAATAAATTTTTAAAATGGGCATTGATTTTGGGAATTATCGTAGTTCTTAATCTTTTCTTTGCCTATGCAATGAAGGTCGTTTATAACGAGCCGGAATACACAAATTTTTGTGAAGAAAAACAGATAGTGGAAAAAATTGATACCAAAGAACAATGCGTTGGTCAGGGTGGTCAGTGGAACGAGAATATTTATCGCGATCCATCATTAGAAAAACCTCTTCCTGTTCTTGATGAAAATGGAAATGTTATAAATCCAGGATATTGCGATTTGTATTTTACCTGTAACCAAGAATATCGAACAGCCTTGGAAGATTATGAAAAAAATGTCTTTATGACATTGATCGCGCTAGGTGTTATTTCAATAATCATCGGATTTGTAATGGCGACTCAACCAGTTGTGTCTGTTGCATTCCCACTTGGTGGAGTTCTTACTTTCATAGTTGCATCTATCAGATATTGGCAATTCGCCAGTGAATATCTACAAGTTGGAATTCTTGGATTGGCTTTGGCGGTGCTTGTGTACCTAGGTATAAGAAAATTCAAATAAGAAATTAATTTAAATTTGGCGCTTAACTTCGTCAATTTCAGAAAAATTTATTTCGTCGTATTTGAAATACGCCTCAAAAAATTTTTCTTCATTTCCTCGTTCTGCATCCAAATTTAAATCAATTAAATTTTGAACAAAAACAAAAACCGCTGAAAAGCGGTTTTTTGTTTACTTTTTTATTCAAATATTGTAATGTTCAAAATAGAGACGAATTTTAAATGACAATCTTTTTGTAAGGAGAGAAAAATGTCGGAAAATTTACCGCAACATGTTTATTCAAAAAAATGGCCTGAAAGATGGAATAATTCATTAAAAAAATGGCTTGAGATCAGAGAATTGATTTCTAATGCTGATATTTTGTCAATGTATGGAACTGCTATTCGGATCCGGTTGAAAGGTGAATGTGGTTACTGTATTGAATTTGATGTAGAAAATGTTCCAAATTGTAAGTGTGAGAAATGCCCACTTTTTCAAAAAGGAATTTGTAATAATTTTGTTCTGAATAGAAGAACGATGTTTATTTTTTGGGAATTGTATTACGAGTGCTACAAGCTTAATCCAGACAGGGAAGTCATGATTTTATGTGTCGATAAGATTATTACAGCTATAAAAGAAGATGACCCTTCAAAAATTAACAGTGAGCCTATTGTGGCATCAGCAACGGCATAAAATATCCAAAGCCCCGACCTCAGTCGGGGCTTTGTTAAAATAATTACAAAATCTATGCGGTCGCGTAAATTTTGTAATTTATTATTTGGATACATCACATCTATAAATTTTTATGATAAAATGGGAGCATTATGGAGAAATATAATCACAAAGATATTGAATCTAAATGGCAAAAGCACTGGTTGGAAACAGGGGCTTTTAAAATAGACAAGAACAATACAAAAGACAAATACTATGTTTTGGATATGTTTCCTTATCCATCAGGAGACGGTTTGCATATGGGACATACCGAAAGCTACACCGCGAGCGATGTTTATTATCGTTTCAAAAAGATGCAAGGGTTTAATGTTTTACACCCACAGGGTTTTGACGCTTTTGGATTGCCGGCAGAAAACTTTGCAATAAAAACCGGTGTTCATCCTGCTCAAACAACCGAAAGAAATATCAATACTTATATTGGTCAGATGAGAATGCTTGGCTTGGCTTATGATTTTGACGAACAAGCAGTGACGAGTGATCCAAAATATTACAAATGGACTCAATGGATTTTCAGTAAATTTTTTGAAAACGGTTTGGTTTATAAAAGAACACAAAAGACAAACTGGTGTCCTTCTTGCCAGACTGTAATTGCCAATGAACAAGTGGTGGACGGAAAATGTGAAAGATGCGGAACAGAGATTATTCAGAAAGAAGTCCCTGGATGGTTTTTCAAAATCACCGATTTTGCTGACGATTTGATTACAGGTTTAGAAAAAATAGATTGGCCAGAACATACAAAGAAGAATCAAGTAAATTGGATAGGGAAAAGTGAAGGAGCCTTGATAGAATTCCCAATTTCTAATTCCCAATTTCTAATAAAAGTTTTCACAACTCGCCCTGATACATTGTTTGGTGCGACTTATATGGTGCTTGCTCCGGAACATTCAATAATTGAAGATTTAAAATCAAAAATTGAAAATTACGACGAGGTTTTGGCTTATATTGAAAAAGCAAAGAAAAAGACCGAGATGGAAAGAATTGCGAACAAAGACCTGCCTGCCGGCGAGGCAGGAAAAACCGGCGTAAAACTTGAAGGTATTTTTGCTGTGAATCCCGCAACACAAGAAGAAATCCCTGTTTTTATTGCGGATTATGTTTTAGGTGGATATGGAACAGGAGCAATTATGGCGGTGCCGGCACACGATGAGAGAGACTACGCTTTTGCTTCAAAATATGGATTGCCAATCAAAATAGTTATTGAAGCAAAAAATTTCCAATTCCCAATTTCCAATTCCCAA
>Ga0209541_10004568_pt1 | contig 24525 bp, 35 predicted proteins | sample RifCSPlowO2_01_FD_184027 | JGI IMG/M metagenome (GOLD analysis project Ga0209541, IMG submission 184027) | Groundwater microbial communities from Rifle, Colorado - Rifle CSP2_plank lowO2_0.1 (SPAdes) (version 2) | ecosystem: Environmental > Aquatic > Deep subsurface > Groundwater | place... | reverse complement strand
GGTGGTCTTGCTCTGGGCAACCCTCTGGGGGTTCTGGACAGCACTCGTCCGCCCCTTGGTCGGCGAACCGGTTTGGGACTTCGTAGAACGATGGGCAAACTGGGGCGCGCCTCTTGCCTTACTCTTAATCTTGGGCTGGCCTCGTAGTTTAAGAGAGTGGTTTAGGTAACCCGTAAATTATATGGATTCAAATAAACTTAAAGCGTGCTTGGGGATTCTTCGGCTTTCGATGGGGCTAATTTTTCTGTGGGCATTTTTTGACAAGGTGTTTGGATGGGGTTTCGCTACCAAGCCAGCAGATGCGTGGCTTGCTGGGGGTTCCCCTACCGCAGGATTCTTACAGTTCGGCGTGCACGGGCCTTTTGCAAGTTTGTTTAACTCTATGGCTGGAAGCGCCCTAGTGGACTGGCTTTTCATGCTTGGATTACTCTTTGTCGGCGTGACACTAACTCTAGGTATTATGACCAAACTCGGCGCTTACGCCGGAGCGCTGATGCTTTTCCTTATGTATCTTGCCGTAGGCATCCAGCCAGAGCATCATCCGTTTATAGATGACCACTTCGTTTACTTCTTTGTGATGCTTCTCGTGACCTGGGGAAATGCCGGTAAATATTTCGGCTTCGGCAACGCCTGGTACAATACACCACTCGTGCAAAAATATAAAATATTAGCGTAACTTTTAAATAACTCTGTGATATAATTTACAAATGCAAGAAGGTAAAATACCAAAAGTGATCGGCTTTTTGATTCCGATTGCGCTTACCGCCTCCTTTGTTACCGGCGCCTTTGTTTATATAACACTTCCTGCCCTATGGATTCCTGGTGCAGAACATTTTCTATTAAATCTATTTCATCCCGGCTCACTTATGAGGGAAATAAATTTGCCATTCTTGATTTTACCCCCCTTTGAACTCTTAATTATTTATTTGTTGGTCGCTATCCTTTTTAAGAGATATATTAATTTTATGAAGGGATTTAGGTTTGGAACTATTTTGGGAATAGGAATTACAATTATTTGGCCAATTATTTCTATAATCATTATTATCCTAGGTGGAGCTCACTAAATATGAATGTCCGCCCTCTTGGGCTCGAACCAAGGACCTAACCGGTATAAGCGGTTTGCTCTACCAACTGAGCTAAGGGCGGATATAGACATATATTACGATAACTTTTTACAAAAAACAAACTACAATTTGCAAAAACTATCTTGAATATATTTGAGTCCCATTAAAACTTTTTCATAAAACCTAGCGTTTAAAACCATAACGGTACAAGTACCTTGCCCAAACCCATTATGGTAAGTAATAGATGTTAGTAAAGTTTTTTTAATGTAAGACTTTCTAAATTGCGAAAGAGGTATATCTAGTTCTCGTGACCAATACTTCTCCTGTCTTTTTATATTCATGTCAGAGTATAAATGTAAGTGAACACTGAAATCTTTTTTTGAATATCCAAAAAGTTTTAACCAATTTATATAAAACTTCAGCATCGTCGGATTCGTATTTGTCAAACCAACTGTCCCCTTCGTGGTTTTGCTCCCTTCAGCCCAATACAAGAAAAGTCCTGCTAAAAATAATTCTCGCGTTGAAAGCCTCCCTATCTTCTTCGACATTTCAACATAAGCTTCTAGCAACTTTTTCTCTCTTTTGGCCCGCATTGTATTTCTATATTTTTCAATACGAATCGGGCTGTCAGCTTGTAATTCCCTGATTCGTTCCGCAGACAGCGGCATATTGTAAAGCCACCCACTCAAAGTGCTTTTGCTTATTCCAAGCTTTTCTTTGATTTGACTATAGCTCATGCCCTTGTGGCGCATAGCTAGCACTTTTTGTTTGTCTTTTTTCCTGGCCGTATATAATGCGTACCTGCAAATAATAGGTACTGGTATAGTATACCATGGTTCGTATATAGTAGAAAGCCTTAAAGCTAGCTGGCAACTTCGAGCTTGGCAGGTTCTTCTCTCTTCTTCGGCATGATGCCGTGAGTGACGATTATTTTTTCGTATTCTTCTTGTTCCAGTGTTTCAACTTCAATTAATTTTTTGGCAATGGCATCCAGCGCTTTGCGATGCTCTTTCAATACTTTTCCGGCAGTTGTAAGTCCGTTATTTATTATTTTTGAAACTTCTGCATCTATAACGGCAGCCACTTTTTCGGAATGGTCTTTTTCTACATCTTCGCTAAAGGGCATACGGCCTGGAGAGCCGGCAAAAGCAATCGGGCCCAGAGTATCCGACATGCCGAAACGAGTCACCATCGCTTTGGCTAGATTGGTAGCCACTTGCAAATCACTCGATGGCCCGGTGGTGATGTCGCCAAAGATCATTTGCTCCGCCACGTAGCCACCGAGGGACATCGCGATATCATCAATAAACTCTTTCTTGGATTGGAGACGTCTCTCTTCTAAGGGGAGTTTTAACGTGTATCCGCCGGCAGACCCACGAGCGATAATGGAAACCTTATGCACCGGATCAGCATAGGGCAATACAGATGCTATGAGCGCATGCCCTGCTTCGTGATAGGCAGTGATCTCTTTTTCTTTTTTGGATAGCAAATGGCTCTTGCGTTCCGGCCCCAGCATCACCTTTTCAATGGCCCGGATCAGGTCAAACTGGAAAACTTTTTTGCGGTTTTCCCGCGCCGCAAGTATCGCGCCTTCGTTCATGAGCGAATACAAATCCGCTCCGGAGAATCCCGGGGTTCGTTCGGCAACTAATTTTAGATTTATGTCCTCGGCCAGTGGCTTTTTGTTTGCATGAATTTTCAAAATCTCCTCCCGGTCAGTGCGATCCGGTAAATCCAGAATTACTTTACGGTCAAAGCGCCCCGGGCGAATAAGGGCCGGGTCGAGAACGTCCGGCCGGTTGGTGGCTGCCATGACAATAACCTTGTCATTCGGCTCAAAGCCATCCATTTCTACCAGAATTTGGTTCAAGGTTTGTTCACGCTCGTCATTGCCCCCGCCGAAGCCGCCGCCACGAGTACGGCCAATAGCATCTATCTCATCTACGAAGATAATGGCTGGGGCTGCCTTCTTTGCCATTTTAAATAGATCGCGCACACGTGAAGCACCAACTCCTACAAACATTTCTACAAACTCACTACCGGAGAGATGAAAAAAAGGCACGCCCGCTTCTCCGGCCACTGCGCGAGCAAGCAAGGTCTTGCCTGTCCCCGGGGCACCGGTCAGTATCACCCCTTTGGGAATCCGCGCCCCGATGTCGAGGAATTTTTTCGGGCTTTTCAAAAAATCTACGATTTCTTTCAATTCTTCTTTGGCTTCTTTACAGCCAGCCACATCCTTGAAGGTCACACGATTATTTTTATCATTCGGGTCGGTAATGCGCGCTTTGGATTGACCGAAGGTCATGGCCTGCATCCCGGCACCTTTAACCTGGCGTGACAGATACCAGAAGAAAATTACAATAAAGATAATTGGTAAAAGAAATGGAAGGATGTTCATAAACCAAAAACCGAAACCATTCTCATTTTTTATGTTTATTTGGGTTTTGGCCAAGGCCTCATCACTCACGCCATAGTTCACCAATGTTTGCGAAAGCGAACTACCGGCTTCCTTTTTGGAGTTTTTTATATCGCCATTCACATAAGTAATAGTGAGGTTCTCACCGGAAACTTCTATCTTCGTTACTTCCCCGGCGTTCACGCTCTTGGCTAAATCAGATATTGCAATTTGGGGCACCTCCTTTGATACTCCCGAGAGCACCAAATAAAGCCCAGTAATGAGCATAAATATAAGCACTGCCCCGGCAATACTCCCCGAGAATCGACTCCCGTTTTTCCCGTTCTTTCTTTTGTTCATTTCATTATTCTGTCCAAGAAAATTTAAATCCATTCCGTAAGGTTATCATAAAAAATTAATAAAATCAAAGAATAAAAACTATGGTAAGATATCGCTATGGCTCGTTATGCCGAAAATAGAAAAGCACGATTCAACTACGAAATCCTAGAAAAATACGAGGCGGGTATTGAGCTTTCGGGCTCGGAGGTAAAATCAATTCGCGGTGGACAAATATCACTCGAAAGTGCCTTCGTCATAGTGCGCGGGGACGAAGTTTTTTTGATCAATGCAAGTATTCCTCCCTATCAGCCGAAAAATCAGGCCGGCGATTATGATCCACTTCGCAATAGAAAAATTCTGCTCACCAAAAAGGAAATTCGCGAACTTGCCGGAAACGAGAAGAATAAAAGTTTGACAATTGTGCCTATTTCAGTGTATAATAAAGGTAGGAAGATTAAAGTAGAGATTGCGCTCGTCAAAGGTAAGAAAAAATACGACAAACGAGAAACTATCAAGAAACGCGACACCGATCGCGAACTACGAAGGACAGTAAAAGAACGTTGACAAAGAAAAATAAGAAAATTTGGGGATGCAAGGCATAGACAGTTGGCCTTTTGCTCTCGATGCATACCGAGCATGAACATAACCTCGTTAAAATTTGTTCAAATGTTAATTGCAAAATTAACTTCAGCAATCCGTTCGCCTTACTTCGGTAATGCGTTCGCATTAGCTCCAGTGACCGCTTCGGCGTAAGCTGGTGTCTCGCTTATGGACTTCCGATATATAAGCTGAGGCATAATATTATCGGGATTAGGGAGAGGACCGCCATGACCGCTTCCGAAATCAAAGTGGCTCGATTGAAAAATATTTGGCGCGTTTCTTAATTTTTCAATTTAATCCGCCAGCCGGCGGAAAAAAGCGCGCTAAGTATGTAGACTTCTTGGCGATAACCTTCTGCACCGGGGTTCAATTCCCCGCATCTCCACTGCTTTGCTCGTTTTTTAAAAAACGAGCTTGTTATAATATAATCATTAATATGAACCCGGAACAAATAAGATCTTTAAAGAAGGCACTGGCTAAACCATTAGAAATTTCAATGGGTAGAGAATTTGATTTTTTTACGAAAGTCAATGAAGCTTTATCATACGGGATAGATGGCAACGTTATGCACATTCATCTCAGAAATATCTCTCGTTATGATTATACCGAAAAGGAAAAACTGGTTATTGATGGTTTAAGGAAGTTAGCCTCAGTTGTTAGTGAAAACGTCAAAATACGGACCATAAGAGCGACATCACCTTTGGTTGCGAGATACCCGAGGCAATTAAAAAAACTGGGCTTAAAAACAACAGGTCAAATCAGTGAAGAATTGAGATTAAAGTATTTTAAAGAAGAAACTCTTCCCGTACACGAAGCAATAATGACTCGGGAGGAATTTCTGGCAATATATTCCTCAGGTCCGAAATAATTGACTTTATGCCCGAAATACGCTATTATCTTCTAGTCAAAGCTCGTCCGAACGATGTTCATCCGGGCGGACATATTAGACAATCTTGCGCGAAAGAATAAACAATCAAATACGAGCGAAGGAACTACGGGTCCTAGACAGTGAAAATAAAAATCTTGGTGTGCTCTCCATTAAGGACGCACTGGAATTGGCACAAGGCCAGAGTTTGGACTTGATTGAAATATCGCCAAATGGCAACCCGCCGGTCGCTAAGATTATGAGTTTCGGTAAGTATCAATATGAGGCAAGCAAAAAGCTCCGAAAATCGAGGGCTGGAGCCAAGACAACGGAGACAAAGTCCATTCAGGTAAAGATAGGCACTGGGGATCATGATTTGGGGTTAAAAGCGAAAACCGCCTCCAAGTGGCTTCGGGAAGGCCACCGGATAAAGATTGAACTTTTCCTTTCCGGTCGCGCCAAATATATGGATGAGAAATTTCTGCGGGAAAGATTAGATCGAGTATTGCATTTGATTACTGAAAATTACAAAGTATCGGATCCATATAAAAGAGGACCAAAAGGATTATTTTTAACAATAGAAAGAGCCAAATAACATGGGGAAAGGCATGAAAACAAATAAATCGTATTTAAAGAGATTGAAACTCACTAAAAATGGGAAGATTCTGTCGCGCAAAGCTGGTTTTAACCATTTCAACGCCAAACAGTCCCGGGTGAAGCAACTGGGTGGCCGCAAAGGCAACAATTTTGTGATAAAAAACAAGCCACTAAGCCACCTATTACCATTTAGTTAAATTATATGACGCGAGTAAAGAAGGGAGTCCATGCACTCAAAAGACGAAGAAGTATTTTAAGACAAACGAAGGGTTATCGCCACGGCCGGAAGAGCAAGGAACGTCAGGCGAAAGAAGCGATTCTTCATGCCGGGGCGTATGCTTTCGCGCACCGCCGCGATAAAAAGTCGCACAATCGAAAACTTTGGAACATCAAGATCAACGCGGGCGCACGCGAGCTAGGTATATCTTATTCAAAACTTATCGACAAGCTAAACAAAAATAAGGTGTTGCTGGACAGGAAAATTCTCTCCGACCTGGCCGAATACCATCTATTGGTCTTCGCTCGGATTTTAAAACAATTGAAATAACTAACGGACCTACTTCTGCGTTATCTTAAACTCTTGGGTCTTGTATTTTTTAATTAGAGCAATTATATCTTCTACTAGCTTTTTGGGGTCGGACCCGATGGCTACCTTGTCAAAAGGGCGATGGCTTTTAGCAATGATATCTTCCAATTCTCCGCCCATTTCCCAAGGACCTTCAAATATTCCTATCGGCTTAGATTCCTCAAAGGCAATGGTGAACTCATGGACAGTTCCAATGCGCCCGCACCCGCAGATGACCGCATCTACGCAGCGCGTGAGTAAGAGATCCCGGCCCGGGTAGCCAAAACCCGTATAAATAATGAGATCCAGATAATCGAGCGGGAGTTTATATACTTCTACGTGTTCTCGCTCGGATGCAGCCGGAGAAAAGCCGATAGATATGCCATCCGCTTCTTTCGCCCCCATCGCTACCCACAAAGGGAAACCGGTGGTCGCTCCGGTCACCAGGATGGCTCCATGGCGCGCAATTTCGCGACCCAGTTCTTTGGCTTTCTCTAGAGCATTCACTCCGCAGTGGCCCGTCTCTGCCGCTCCAGAGACACAGATCTTGAGCTGGGTATGCCCGTGCTTCGTAAAATCATTTAATGAAGACAAATCCATCCCGTACGAAGTAGGAAATCTTTAGATTTCCGTAGTTAATTTACTAAAAACGACTATAAAAATACGAATTCATTATAACATTTTAAATGACTTTAACTAACTGAAGGACTTCGTACGGAATTAACATTCCAAAACCACGCTCTCCCCCGCCTCCGGCGCATAGGCGTCAATACCTATATTGTCTCGCAATTTTTGCACTAAAAACATGGAACTTTTGAGTTCGCCCATGACCACAAAAATTTTTTTTACTGTATCCTGCATATTCAAAACAAAGTTGAGCAGCCCGTCAGAATCCTTATGACCCGAATACCCGGAAATAGTGACGATGTGCGCTCGTACTTGTATGTATTCGCCGGAAATTTTTACCGTTTTAATACCTTCTTGGATTAAACGTCCAGGTGTGCCGACGGATTGGTAACCAGTAAGTAGCAGAGTATTGTTCGGATCCGGCAGGTAGTGCCGCTCATGATGCACAATGCGGCCTCCAGCAGACATCCCCGAGCCGGCAATGACTATTTTAGGATTGGGAACGGTAGCGATCTGGCGGGACTCTTCCGAATGGAGAGTGGAGTGTAACCCCGGAAAATTGAACAAATGCTTGTCTACCGATAGAGCCCTCTGCGCATCTTCATTAAAGTAATTCTTGAATTGTTTGAAAATTTCCGTGAGTCGAATGGCCAGTGGCGAATCGAGAAAGATCGGCATAATGGGTATCCGGTGGTTTTCAACCAAAGAGTTCAGTTCGAATAAGAGCTCCTGAGAACGCTCCAGAGAAAAAGTAGGAATGATAAGCGTGCCCTTTCTTTTGTAATTGTCCTCGATGGTCTCTTCCAGAAATTTTCGCCGCGCATCTCGCGATTCATGATTGCGATCTCCATAAACACTCTCTACTACCAGATAATCTACATCCGTTATTTTTTCCGTATCCGGGAGAAGCATCGAGGGACTATTGCCTAAGTCACCGCTGAAAAGTATCTTTTTGCCGTTGTAAATAAATAAAACCATGGCCGAACCTAGAATATGCCCGGCATTTTTAAACGAGGCCTCCAGGGTAGGGGTAAGCGATATTTTTTCATGATAATTATATCCGCTCCAGAGACCGAAGGCGATCTTTATATTTTCCGGGGTATAAATTTTGTCCAATTTGAAGTCGGTATTTTTTGCCAGGATAGCCATAGTATCCTCGAGCATAGGCAGAGAAAGAGCGCGAGTGGGCATGGTAGAGTAAATTTTTCCGCGGAAGCCCTCTGCAATCAATTTGGGGATTCGGCCGATATGATCCACATGAGCATGGGAGATAAAAAGTATATCTATTTCCTTTGGATCGTAGGGAAACGGCGCCCAGTTCACATCGTCCGCCAATTTTATGCCCTGGGTTAGACCGCAGTCAACTAAAATTTTTTTCCCATCAGCTTCAAAAAGAAAATTCGCCCCGGTGGCTGATCCGATGCCTCCATGAAATGTTATTTTGGCAGTATTTTGCATCGCTTAAATTATACAGTATTTTCTAAAGCAGGCGCGGCGTGTCGGGAAAGGAAAAATACTGCCAGCGAACCGCCCAAGAGGTCGAAGAAAAGATCAGAGAGAGTGTCAAAAGTGTTAAAGGGAATTCGAGCCATGTAATTTTGAGTATAAATTTCAAAAATTTCGTATAAAATTCCGATGAACAAGACAAATAAAATGACGTGGAAAAGGGGTCGCAAAACCTGTTTCCGAACATAAAAAACATAAATAAAAAAGAGCCCTACCCACAGTCCGCTTAGAAAATGCATTACTATATCAAACCATGAAATCGAATAATACCAGTACAGCTCGCGAGCGATAAAGTCCGTCAAAAAAAGAAAAAACATCAGAAAGACCAGATGTTTTAAGAGTTTTTTTCTGTCCATAACGTCATTTTAGCATCAAAATGACCTTTTGTTAAGAAAAAATCCGCTCCGCCAGCCGGCGGACGGATTGTTTCTTAGGACTATTTCCAATGTATTACCATAGCTCAAAGCTAGGTGGGTGAGAGATGTGCTAGACCAAGGTCTAACCCAATCGACTCTCCCAAAAAATAGTGTTCTAGGTAATAATTGAAAATAACCCTACTTTCACTATACACCCAACAGAACTTTCTGCAACAATTTTTGCAAAAAGACACGGATTTTAAAGAAAAACAAGTTTTGGTTAGGAGCGTTTATGGTGCTTTTGCTTCTGGGTGAACATCTCGTGCACGGTTTCGTAGTCAAAGAGTTCGTTGTCCGAGAACCAGTGCGCAATTTCCGCTTTGGCCTCTTCCGGATCGCCGGAGGCATGCAGAATATTCGGCAGTCCGATGCCTTCCTTGTCAGCATGAGTGAAGCTCATGTGGGAATAATCTCCCCGAATGGTCCCGGGTAGTGCACTTTTAGATTCAGTGGGCCCTACCATTTTCCTGACCATGGCTACGGCTTCAATTCCTTCGAGTACCAGAGCGATAACCGGGCCCTCGCTCATCATCTCGAGAGTGACATCGAAAATTTTCTTATTGTGACGGGTAATCATCTTGCCGATATTTTCATAATGATGATAGTAATGCTCCTGTGACGGCATGAGCATCTTGGCCCCTGCAATCTTAAACCCAGCTTTTTCAAAACGCGCCAATATCTCCCCCACGATCCCCCTTTGCACCGCATCCGGCTTAAAAATTATAAGTGTTCTTTCTTGTGTATTTTTCATATACGCTTATATTACCAGAATTTTCAAAAAATTCAATTACTCCATCGAGGTATACCTCGCCATGATTTCAGCTTCGACTTCGGCGCGATCGCGGCCGTATTTGACGTAGGAGAGTTCTTTTAAACTATCCACGATTTCCATGTTCCCTTTCTCCGCGTCCATCGTTCTTAAATTAAATGGCTTAACCGGCTGGCCGTTCACCAACATACTCATATAAGCATTACGGTTATCAAGCTTGGTAATGTCGTGCGCAGTAAATTGAGGTTTGAATTTTTGTTCCAGGAAATTGGCATCTTCCGTGCCTACCCGAAACACCGCCATGGAACCCACGTTGCCGAATACTGCATTTTTTATATTCTCTTCGAGTTGAGTAATGTATTGATGGGCAATATTGAGTGACAGTCGGTATTTGCGCGCTTCGGAAAGAATTGAGGCGATGGATTCAGTTGTCACATTTTGGAATTCATCTATATATAAATAAAAATCATTCATCGGTTTGCCGAACATGTCCACGCGGGAGAGTGCCGCCATTTGGATTTTGCCAACAAGTACCAGACCGATCAAGTTCGCATTTATGTCTCCCAGGCGCCCCTTAGAAAGATTTACCAAGAGAATTTTCTTCTCATCCATGATGCGCCGGAAATTGAAAACGGAATGCTGCTGCAGCACCACCGGGCGCATGATGTCATTACTGATAAAGTTGTCAAATTTTGAAGAAATATACGGCACGAAGTTGGCCAAGCTTTGATCCCCGGTCGTTTGCTCCGCCGAAACCCAGAATTGTTTGATAATAGGGTTCTTGCACTTGGCGAGTTTCATATCGCGGAATTCTTTATCGCCTAGCACGCGGGTAATCTCAAGCAGAGTTGAGCCGGAATCCGGGTCCTCCATCACCAGAAACGCGGAGTTTCGGAAATACTGCTCAAACATTGCTCCGCCGCCGATCTTCATATCGAAAAGTTTATTAAAGATTCCCATCATTTCGTTGACCACAAATGTTTTCTGTTCCGGATATTTCGGATCATACTCGAGCATGTTGAGCCCCATTGGCCGAGCCGTATAAGCCGGATCAAAATATAAGACATCATCAATTCGCTCCTTGGGAATGCGCGAGAGGATTGTCTGGATGTCAGTGCCGTGCGGGTCAATATAACAGCAACCGTCGCCATTTTTGATATCCTGGGTGATCATGTTAAGCATAATATTTGTTTTACCAGTTCCCGTCTGCCCAATAACGTAGAAATGGCGCATGCGATCTTCTCGTGCCATGTGAATTTCGGTATCCTTGCCTCGATAACTATTCACGCCCAAGAGTATGCCTTCTTTCCCGATTTCCAAGGGCGCTGGGGCGATGCCGGCCTTCGCTTCTTTGAGCTGCGGCTGGCTACCGATACCCACCGGGAAATGAAACACGGAAGAGAGCTCTTTTAAATTAAGCGGCATGATTTTATCATCGGAAAAAGTTCGATAAGAAAAATCATGAAAAAGTTTCTTTAAGTCGCTTCCGGAAACTTGCTCAAACCTAAAGGCATTGCTCGCCGCTTCGGAAAATTGGTTGAAGGAGGATTCTATTTCTCCCAATATCGCCCGGGCGCGTGCCTCCGTGGGCCCGGAGGCGATAACTCGGATATTGGCTTTCATAATTGTGCTTTTGATTTTATTACCTATTTTCTCCGCCGCGCCTTCATCCACTGCCCGCCTGCCCTTCATATATTTTTCTTTTTTCTCTTCTTCTTTTTTTGCGCCGAAAATAAGGTCCTTGCCGGCTTTCAGGAATGCTCGATTTAACTTATAAAAATTATCCGCCGCATGTTTGACAGAAGTCCCATCTTTCACGTCGTCTAGAATCATGTGAAATTCATTGATAAATTTATCGCCGGCCGGAGCAAGCACTAGTTGAATGGCCGCGCCTTCGCCGGAAGTTTGGAGCTTCGAGAAAACATTCAAGATGGTATTCATCGGGTCATGCTCGATATTGTCGTAGGTTTTGACGGGCATGACTCCCCGCTCTTGCAGTCGGGCATATGCCCCGGCGGACCCGCCTTCTTTATTGAATACGTTGTAATCCTCTTTGGTTTCGCGGATCTTGGCGTTATGGTAGAAAGCCAGAACCTGTTTCTCGAAAAGCGAGATGTGCGTGTTCGGGATGGCGGCGTAAACGACGACTTCATCGCTCTCCGAAGAGAGCGCGACTTCCAAAGTAAAATAATTTTCTTTCTCATTGTTCTTCCCGACGGAAATGGACTGCATACCGGCATAAAATTGTTCCATGGCTCCGATAAATTCTTTGAATCCCTTGGATTTATCCGCTTCATCTTCCGGCGGCGGTAAGGTAATTTCAAAGAGGGTCATGTGAAGTGATTTATACATCGGTGTCCCCTCCTTGAAGTCAAAGTTGACTTGTCCGGTTTTTAAATATTGAATTAAAATCCGATGAAAATCATCATCAATATGCGGGCTGCCCATGGCTTCCACCACCGAAAGCGCGTTGCGGATACCTTTGGTTACCACAATGCCCAACAACTCCTCCATCACGCTATCATGTGGCTCGGGTTTTAATTGGAGCACGATACCTTTCTCTTCCTTGTCCGTCATCATGTGCTCTTTATGCAGAACTTCTCTCTTTGGCAAATCGCTGTATTCTAAAATCACATCTCGCGCGGCCGTATCTTTGGCATGTTCAATGTGCCCTTTGGCTACCAATTCTTCTTCGCGTTTGGCAACATGCGCACGAAGAAAGGAGAGCTCCTCTTCCGGGTTCTTAAACTTCGGCATTTCCTTAAAAAATGTCGGATTCATTTAATTCAATTATACTATATTTTAGTTAGAATTTCTGGTTCACCTTCTCTTATGAGAATCGTGTGCTCGAAGTGCGCGGAGGGTTTGCCATCTGCAGTGCGGAAAGTGTAGCCGTCGGGGTCAAGCGTTACATTTTTCGTTCCCATATTTATCATAGGCTCGAGGGCTATCACCATTCCCGGCGCGAGCTTTACTCCCTTGCCGGCACGGCCGAAGTTCGGAATGAAAGGGTCCTCATGGATCGCCCGCCCCACGCCGTGCCCTGCTAAGACTTCTACAATCCCATACTTGTGTGCCCTTACAAAGCTCTCTACGGCACTGCCTATATCTCCTGTGGTATTCCCCGCTGCGACCGCATCTATCGCTATTTTGAGCGCCTCTTCTGTAACTCGAAGAAGTTTAGCTGCCGCCGGACTCACTTTGCCTACCGGGACAGTAAGCGCCATGTCGGTAAATAGTCCTTTGTGTTTTAGCCCCAAATCAATAGAAACAATATCGCCCTCTTTTAAAATTCTTTTTGAGCTAGGGATGCCATGCACGACTTCATCATTTACGGAAACGCAGAGAGAAGCTGGAAAGGGCTTGGGTGCTCCGGCTGGCCGATAGTTTAAAAATGCTGGGGTGTCTCCTCCCTCTTTTATCAGGCGGTGCGCATAACTGTCTAAATCCTTCGAGGATACCCCGGGCTTGATTTGCTCTTTTATTTTATAAAGAATGGCAGCGAGCCGCCTGCCTCCTTCGCGGAGAATTTTTATTTCTTTAGGTGTTTTTATAATTACCATGGTTAGGAAATAATCGTGCCCGCAAATTTTTTTCCGTTTAGGTAATTTTCCAAACTAGTGATGGGTTTGCCGTTCATGATGATTACTTCGAGGTTATATTCCTCTGCCAATTTCGAGGCGATCGGATCAAAGGGAGAATTTAATCTGGAAGTCCATTTTGGGGGAATAAGTTTTCGATATTCCGCCCAGGAAATCTTTTCTATCTTTTTGGCGTTTGGGTTTATTTTAGGATCCGCGTCGTAAACATAATCTATATTCGACAGATTGACCAATTTTTTAGCTCCGAGATTTTTGGCAGCCAACGCCGCATCATAGTCCGTACTAGAGCCGGGCTTAAAGGCGGATCCGATAATGACGGGCTTCGGGGAATCGAAATTTGAAGATAAATCCGCTATGACTTGAGGATGCGCCGAATCGCCGAAAATCACCCGCACCAGTTCGGCATTGAGTTTGAGTGCCGCAATACCAATCCAGTCTAAATCCTCGCCGGAAGGCGAAGAGAGTATTTTAGCGGCTTCATTATAACGCTGATTGATTTTTCCACCGCCGGTAATAATCACAAACTTTTTTCCCAGCGCAACTTGCGCCAAGACAAGCTTCTGAAAATCTCGCAGGAATTCTAAATCGATTTCATCCGGAATGATAAGCGAACCCCCGAGTGAAATTATAATTGTTTCTTTAGTCATGCCAGTTTTATTACCCGGAGGATATCTTTGTGCACGTCTTCCATCTTTTGCGCGCCATTGACCTGATAAATGGTGTATCCCGGCTTGCCTTTAAAATAATTCATCGCTGGAATGACATTTTTATCATATTCTTCGAATCTTTTCTCCAGCCCTTCCTCAGTATCGTCATGTCTCCCTCGTAGCAAATTGCGCTTTTTTGCTTCTTCCTTGGAAAGTTCGATGAAAATTATTTTTATATCTTTATGCTTGTAAAATTTCATCATCTCCTCAAATACTTCCGATTGAGCTACGGTTCTAGGATATCCGTCCACAATCAAGTGCTTTTCCGGAGAGATTTTGGAACTTAAAATATCGGCCACGATGGCATTGGCAAAGAAATCATCTATGAGGTGTCCTTGGTGCATCTTTTCCTGAAGAAGTTGCCCCGCGTAGCTTCCGGACTCTAGGATTGCCCTAAAACCTTCGCCGGTACCCGCATACACACACTCTCGGCCATCGTGGCCCTTTAGAAATTCCTGCAGGAGTTTTACCTGCGTCCCTTTGCCGGAACCCACAATGCCGAAAAATACAAAAGTTTTGCCGTGCATGTTTTTACAATACAAAATTTTCGGGTTAAAATCAATGGCCTCACCCTTTCCCCTCTTCATTACAAAATGGAGAGGGGCGGATACGAAGTAGACGGGGTGAGGTGAATTTCGTTAGAAAATATGCTTTAATTGCCTTATGAAGAAAGAAATCATCACTATCTGCGGGGGGCTCGGCAGCGGCAAATCCAGTACCGCCAAGCAGGTGGCGGAAATTTTGGGGTACAAGCATTTTTCTTCCGGGGACTTTTTCCGGCAAGTTGGGCTGGATCTCGGACTCTCCGTGACCGAGCTTAACATCAAGGCCGAAAAGGAGCCGGATATTGATTTCAAAGTAGATGAAAAATTGCGGAACATGCGACAGAGCGAAAAAGTGGTGATTGACTCCCGCACCGCTTATCATTGGATCCCGGAATCCTTCAAGGTCTATCTGGACCTCCCGCCGGAAATTGCCAAGAAAAGAATTTTGAATAATTTGAAAGAAAATAAATTGCGCCAAGAGAGCGAAAAAGTGTTTTCCGAGGAAGAAATTTACACAAAAATGCGGGAGCGCTTTGAGAGCGAGCAGAAACGCTACTTTAATTTGTATAAAATTGATAATACCGACAAGAGCCAATTTGACTTGGTAATAGACACCAACAAAAACGACCTCTCCGAGGTCGTCGCCCTTATCGTCTCGGAATACAAAAAATGGATAGCGAATTAGTATTCTCGCATAGACACTTGGGCGTCGATTTTTTTGATGAGGTCGAGGACTACGGAGACGACGATGAGAAGCGCCGTACCGCCGAGCGCTATAGCGGTGATGCCGGTAACCGCCCGCATGATGAGCGGCAAGATGGCGATGAAGCCGAGAAAAGTGGCACCGAGCATGGTAATACGTCCCAGGACTTTGGAGATGTATTCAGCGGTGGAAGGGCCGGGCCGGATACCGGGAATGAAGGCGCCGTTCTTCTGCAGATTGTTTGAAAGCGCTTCCGGATCGAAGGTGACTGCGGTATAGAAGTAAGTGAAGAGAAATACGAGAATAAAATAAAGCACCGCGTAAAGCACGGAGGTCTGGGAAAAAGACGCGAGCACTTCCCCAATTTTCTGGATGACGGGACTGCTAAATTTAGTGAGGGCCGTGCCGATCATTTGCGGAAAAAGCAATATGGAGAGCGCAAAAATGATCGGGATCACGCCTGCCTGGTTCACTCGCAGCGGCAAGTAGGTGGAGCCACCGCCATACATTTTCATGCCTCGCACACGCTTGGCATAAGTTACGGGTATTGGCCGTTCCGCCTCAGTCACAATAACCACGCCGGCAATAACAATAGCTCCTATGGCAACGAACAGCAGAAGCAACGGAATTTGCGAAGCATCAAAGGCAAATATGATTTGATTCAATTCAGTCGGGAGTTGAGCTACGATACCGGCGAAGATAATGAGGGAGACACCGTTGCCGATACCAAATTCCGACATAAGTTCCCCGAGCCACATTAAGACAATGCCTCCAGCCACTACGATGACGAGATTGGTAATGCGGTCAAAGGGGGTTAGATTTACCAAGATGCTTTGCGATTCGAGAATGGCTAAAAGTGAAAAACCCTGAATGGCCGCCAAGGGCACAGTAAGCAACCGCGAGTATTGAGTAAATCTTTTTCGGCCGGCTTCCCCTTCCTCATGATAAATGCGCTTGAGCGCTGGGACCATGATGGTCAGGAGCTGCATGATGATGGAAGAGGTGATATAAGGACCGACACCGAGCATGATGATGGAGAGGTTCGAGAGTCCGCCACCGGAGAAAATATTTAGGATGCCGAAGAATTGGTTGTTAGAGAGAAATCGATCCAGAGCAGCGGTATCGATCCCTGGAATCGGTATGGCGGCGAGTAGCCGGAAAACCACCAAGGCAAAAAGGACAAAAAGAACTCTCTTGCGCAAAGTTGTATCGGTCCAAACCAATTTTATTTTATTCCAAAAATTTTGCATTATTTAATTACAATCTTCCCGCCTTTGAGGCCCAAGCGTTTCCGAATAGAGGCAAAGCTCTCCTCGGCTTTGGGAACTTCTTTTTTGCCGAGAATGATGGGTCTTCGAATCGACTTGAAACTATACCCGCGGTTTTTCGGCAGTTTCTTTATGATATCACGGAGTTCCGGCCGGCGCTTGTTGCCCGCCCTAGCGGTTTGCCCCTTGCCGCCGCGACCGGAGGTCTTGGCGTGCTTGCCGCCGCGACCCACGATGCGGTCTTTTTTATTCTTATGTGTTCTCTTTAGGTTATTGATTTGCATGGCTATATTAATTAACTTTCAATTTCAGGCGTCGGGACTTTGAGCGTGATGGCGAGCTTCTCGGCAGCGGGCTTGGCGTATTTTACGGAGAGCGGCGCGAGAGCGAGCATCACCGCTTTAGAATTGTTTAATTTATTCTTCGTGCTAGACAAAATTTTCCCGGTCACGTCCCGGATGCCTGCTAATTTGGCAATGTCGCGCACCACTGATCCTGCTACCAGCCCGCGGCCGCGGTTCGGCATGAGCATCACTCTGGCACTGGAGAACTTGGCGGCAACTTCATAGGGCAAGGACATATCTTTCGTAAGTTTTAGGCGGATCATGTTCTTCTTCGCACTGCGCAAGGCCTTGTTGATCGCGAGAGAAGTGTCACCCGCTTTGCCGAGACCCAGGCCTATGGAGCCCTTTTTATCTCCGGCCACCAGGGCAACGCTGAAGGAGAAACGCCGGCCCCCGGCCACCACGCGAGTCACTCGGCGAATAGAGAGAATCTTCTGATCAAATTCCGGCTTCGGCCGATTAAAAGAAGACCCTCTCCTTCCTCTCTTTTCTCTTACATTGTCATTTGTTTTTTCCATAAATTTATCCGCCTAAATTTTTTAATATTATTTATTTTATCTTTTTGTTTTATTTTTGTTAAAAATTTTGGTGGATTAGAACTTAAGCCCCGCCTCGCGAGCGGCATCAGCTACTAATTTAATACGGCCGGTATATTTAAATCCATTGCGGTCGAAAACAACTTTGCTAATTTTTACTTTAGCGCATGCCTCCGCGATCATTTTGCCGACTTCCTTCGCATGTTCAATTTTCGTGCCTTTTTTGAGTTTAATATCGCTCGCTTGCACTAGTGTCTTGCTAGCATGATCATCAATAACTTGCGCATAAATAAATTTGTTGGAGCGAAAAACAGAAAGGCGGGGGCGCTCCGAAGTCCCCATGATCTTGGCCCGGATCTTTTTCTTCAATCTTATTCTTTTGTCTTGTTTTGTTTGCATATACTACGCTGTCTTCTTCCCCTGCTTGCGTCTGATTACTTCACCCTCGTAGCGCATGCCCTTGCCCTTATACGGCTCCGGCTTCTTGAGCGCACGAATGGTAGCGGCAAAACTACCCACTAGTTCCTTGTCCGGTCCGGTAATGGTAATGTTATTTTTATCAGCCGTAGCAGTAATTGTATCCGGAATTTTTACCACCACCGGGTGGGAAAATCCTAATGCGAAATGAAAATCCTTACCTTTGACCTCGGATTTAAAGCCCACGCCCTCCAAAATTAATTTCTTGACATACGGTATGGTCACTCCGGCAACCATATTCTTAATATGTGAAGCATAAGTGCCCCAGAGCGATTTGGAAAATTTATCGTTGCGCTTGGGCGCTAGAGTTACCATCTCTGGAGTGATGGTAATGACAATATCATCCCTGAAATTTTTCTTAAGCGTGCCCTTCGGACCAACTACAGTAAAAACTCCGGCCTCTTGGCTTACTTTTATTCCGGTTGGTATTTTTATTTCTTGTTTCCCTATTTTACTCATTGTATTTATTCGTATTATTTGTAGATTTGTATTATTCGTATATTCGTATGTTTATCTACCAAAGCCTGAACAGTGCTTCCCCGCCGACTTGCTCCTTGCGGGCATCACGCCCTGATAAAATCCCCTTCGGCGTAGAGAGAACCAAGAGACCAGTGCCATTCCGTACTTTGTGTATATCTTTCACTCCGAAATAAACTCGACGGGACTGCTTGGAAATTCTCTCGGCCTCAGTAATTTTAGGTCTTTTGTCTACATACACCAGTTCAACTTCGAGCATCGGTTGACCTTTTTTTCCGCCCGAGGTGAATCCCTGCCCGCCGGCAAGCGCGGCGCCCTTGGTGGAAACTTTTTTCACATAACCCTCTTTCTTCAAACATTCTAAAATGGCATTCTTTAATTTTGAGTAGGGCAGAGAAACAGAGGGCCGGCCGGCAAGTCCCGCATTTTTCATCATTATTATCATGTTTGCAATTTGATCTCCTACCATGACGATTTTCTTACTCCCGGCAGCATGCCTTCGTTGGCAAGTTCTCTGAAGCAAATTCGGCATAAACCGAAGTCGCGCATGAAGCCATTGCCCCGGCCACAGCGAAAACATCTGTTCTTCTGCCTGGTGCTCCACTTTGGCTTCTTTTTGCTTCGCGCTACAACTGATGTTTTAGCCATCCCATTAAAAAATTAATTAATAACGTTTATTGGTTAAACCACTTGCCCATAATTTTCTAACGGGACAAGTAAACAAATAACCTTTAGATATCGGCGATATCGTGTGTTTTTTCTTAAAACTCTTATATCTTAAGGAGAAACACAGATCAGCCCATACTTTTAAGGTATTTAGATACTAGCAAAATATGCCTAAATAGTCAACAATTTATTTTTTCTTAAACTTTGAGTCCAAAACTTTATACAAAGTTATGATGAAATATGGGATTATCAGTATAAACAAATATTCTTCCAGGGGCATTAAACCAATTTTAATGCCTAGAGTCCCCCCCCCTGGAAAATACCAATGGCTGCGCCAAATTGCAAAAGTGTCCCAAATAACCCCAATTACAAAAAATAGTCCTACTATTTCAGATCTCTCCTTTCTATTGTGGTATAGATGTATCTTGTGAGTTTTCTCAAGCAACAGTGTAAAAACAAAAAATATTATTAAAATCAATAGATATTCAAAAGATATAAATTTATTTATATTACTTCTTTGTCCTTGCGTCAATAATCATAAACCCGCGCGGGATTCGCCTTACTATCACCCTCTGGCGCTCCCGCCAGCCGAGTGACCTTAGCCCTTCCGCCGGAAGCATTACGCCCAGCGCACTACGTCCTATTCTGGTAAGTTTTCTTTTATTATTTATTGGTCTCGCCATATCGTATACGATAACTACGTAGTTTAATACGTAATTATTCTATCATAGTCCTCCCCTCCTTGTGGAGGAGGGGTTGGGGGTGGTGATTAAAGTACAAAAATCGGGGGTGGGGCGGTTCGCATTCGCGACACCGCCCCCTCCTGATACGCTACTTGATTCGCTGTGTGGCCTTCTCAACGACTTGGCCACACAGGTCGTGCCACATTGGCCGAAATTCCTCGCCCATGGGGGATAGTCCGGCCCAGGGACGATACAGAGGGGAACGAAATTCTTGTTGCTCCTCTCTGCTGAGCCATGTATGGAAACCGCCGTTCCGGCCGTGGCCCACCTCGCCATCTGGCAAACGAACGACACAGTGCTTCCATTTGTCGGCCCTCGGGTTTGCATCCGAAGGCTTTGCCCACACCTGAAGGATCGTCTCCTCCTTCCCCTCCGACACGCGAAGCGCGTAGAAGTTGGGGGTGTCGACAAACGCTTGTGTGAGCAGGATTTCATCCCACTCGAGGTGGTAGAGAATCATCCTCCTGCAGTTCTGCGCTTCGAGGCATTTCACGAGCCCTTCGGGCACCGTCGACTTTTCCTGCTCAGCGCCCAACGTGGCGGCGAGCAAGGCGAATACGCACACGAGTGTTTTCATAGGACTCTCCCAATCCGAATTCTATAACTTACGAAATTAGAGTCAAGCTACGCAGCTGCTTTAGGAGCTGCTGCCGGAGCCACGAGGACGCTTTCCGTCTTCGGCTTGCGCTTGCGCTTCTTTTTTTCTTTCTTTTGAAATTCTTTTACATCTTCCTGTTTTTTGAAAGGAATGCCAAGAAGCTCGAAGAAGGCGGTGCCTTCTTCTTTGGTTTTTGCGGTAGAAACAAGAGTGATAGACATGCCGAATACGTCCTTGATGTCTTCATCGGCTGTTTCCGGAAAAATTGTGTGCTCTTTTATGCCTAAAGTTAGATTGCCGACATTGTCCACGGCCTTTTTAGTGATTCCGCGGAAGTCCTTGGTGCGAGGAATAGCAACATTGATGAGTTTTTCCAAGAAAGCATACATCCTTTTTCCGCGCACGGTCACTACCAGACCGATCGGCTCGCCCTGGCGAACCTTAAAAGAAGCAATAGATTTTTTCGCCCCTCGTAGTGCCGCTTTCTGTCCGGTAATTTTTGCCAGACGGTCCGCTATAGTTTCGTTTTTATTCTTATCTTTTTTTACCGCTGTTCCTGTTCCGACATTGACGACAATTTTTTTTATTTTCGGCGCAGCCATGGGGTTTTTATAATGAAAATTAGTTTTCATTTTCTCAAACGCTTCTGCTTCTTTTTCTTTTACAGTTAAATGCTTCATGTTTTTTTAATCCGCTTTTTTGACGTTGGATGCATGAATGGGCATAGCCACATTTATCATTTGACCCTTTTCGTTGGTCTTCCTGGCACGCTGATGCTTCTTGGTCATATTTAAACCTTCTACGATAACTTTATTAGCGCTGACCAAAACACGGACAATCTTGCCTTTCTTGCCTTTATCTTTGCCTGTGATTATTACTACATTGTCTCCCTTTTTGATTTTCATAAATATGATACCAATATGCTAATTTTTACTAAAGATACGAATTTTATTTGTATAATTGGTAGTCATTTGTATATTTGTATCGTTAAATGACTTCGGGGGCCAAAGAAATGATCTTCTGGAAGCCCTTCTCCGCAAGCTCACGGGGAATCGGCCCGAAGATACGCCCCGCCTTCGGGTCCATCTTATCTTTTTCTAATATAACTACCGCGTTGTCGTCAAAGCGAATATAAGAGCCATCCTTTCGCCGATAGGCATTCATGGTGCGAACAACCACCGCCTGATGCACGTCTTTCTTTTTTACCATTTTACGAGGGCTCGCAACTTTGACGGAAATAACCACCAAGTCGCCGATAGTAGCATAACGTTTCTTGGAAGAGCCAAGCACTTTGAAAACGGCCCCAATGGTGCCCCCAGCGTTGTCTGTAATTTTTACTAAACTTCGTGGCTGAATCATAGCTTTAAATTACTCTAAACTTTTTGTCTTTACTAATAGGCCTGGTTTCAACAATTTCCACAGTGTCTCCGATTTTATATTTATTTTCGGGGTCGTGTGCTTTATATTTTTTGTTTATTTTATAATACTTTCCGTAAAGCGGGTGCTTGACGAAGCGCGACACCGAAACCACAATGGTCTTATCCATTTTATCTGAAACCACTACTCCCTTCAATGCACTTCTTTTGGATTTTTCTTTGGTCATTTTATTTTTGATTTATCGCGGTTAAAACCCGGGCGATGTTTTTTCTTAAAGCTAAACTTTCCTTGACATTTTTTGACTTGGCGCCTTCCGTTTTAAACCTAATCACTCGCAGGTCCTCCCGCAGAGCCACAAGCTTTTTCGAGAGTTCGTCCTGGCTTAATTCTCTTAAATTTTCCTTTTTCTTTGACATCGTTACTAGAATTATTTATGCACTCGAGCCACCACGCGGCCTTTAATCGGGAGTTTAGTGCCGGCCTTGCGGAGCGCCTCCCGAGCAACGGTCTCTTCGACTCCGTCCACTTCGAAAATAATCCGCCCGGGAAAAACCTCGACGCAGTAGCCCTGCGGGTCGCCCTTGCCTTTGCCCATGCCCACTTCGGCGGCTTTGGCGGTATAGGGACGGTCGGGAAAGACACGGATCCAATACTTGCCGGCTTTGGTTAAGGTTCGGGCGATAACTTTGCGGGCGGACTCGAGCTGGATGGACTTAATTCGCGCGTCCGTCTCCGCTTTCAGGCCAAAAGATCCGAAGGCTAGTTTGATGCCGCGTGTATCGGGCGAGATGGTCTTCCGATTAATGCGCTTGGTCTGCCACTTCCTAAATTTTACTTTTTTTGGTAAAAGAGCCATGGTTTTTTAATTTCCGCCAAGGGCGGATCCGCCTCGGGCGGAATTTTTTTCCGCGAAGATCTTGCCGCGATAAATCCAAACCTTGACCCCAATGGTGCCATAGGACATAATGGCGCGTTCTCTTTTAAAATCAATGTCCGCGCGGAAGGTCTGCAGCGGGATAGAGCCGCGCTTGAGCTCCTCGGTGCGGGCAATATCGGCCCCGCCCAGGCGCCCGGCGAGTAATATGCGCGCGCCCTCCACACCTCGGGCCGCCATGACCTTCTCCATTATTTGCTTGATAACTCTGCGGTAGGGCATCCGTTTTTCCAGTCCTTCGGCAACCATGTAGGCCACGATTGCGGCATCGGCTTCCGGATTTCCTACTTCCACGATCTCTAGTTTGAAATCTTCCGGTCGGGGAATTTTCAAACTGTCCATTTTTCTTAAAATTGCTTCTTTTAGTTTGGCGGCGCCCTCCCCGCTTCGTCCGATAATGAGTCCCGGTCGCGAGGTTCGAATGATAAAGCGAGTGGCTTTGCGACTTCTCTCAATTTCAATTGAGGAAACATACAGTCCGCGCAGTTTCTTCTCTAAATATTCGCGAACCAGAACATCTTCTTTTAAATAGGCAACATATTTTTTTGGATCGGCAAACCAGCGGGACTTCCAATCTCGGAGCTGAATCAATCTATGCGCGTATGGATGAACTATCTTTGACATAAATGTTTAATTTCTAAATTCGAATATCGAAATCCTAAACTTTCTTTTTTAATTTGGTAATTTTTTCGGATTTCGTTTTTCGTGCTTCGGGTTTGGCTTGTTCTGCAAGAATAAGCGTAATGTTGCTGGTGCGCTTGTTAATGCGATGACCGCTGCCCATGGCTGCCGGCATCATTCTTTTCATGGTAACGCCCTGATTTACCAGAAGTTCTTTGATCATCAAATTTTCTTTGTCCACGCCGGCTTGCTTGGCATTGGCTACGGCGGAAAGTAAAAGTTTTTTAAGCGGCAATCCGGCGCGCTTTGCCAAGAAGTCGAGCTCGGCAATCGCCTGTGGCACGCTTCGGCCCTTGATCACATTGGCGACCAAGCGGACTTTCCTAGGTGACTGTCTGTAATTTTTTAAAAATGCTCGCATGTAAGTTATAAAGTTTGTAAAGTAATTATTTGGCGGCAGGGGCGGCTTTAATGCCCGCGCCTGTTTGCGCAGTTGCTGCTTGCGCCTGCGCAATTTCCGCTTCCTTTTTCGCTTGCTCGAGCTCTTTCTGCATGCGTCCGCCGTGCTTGATAAATTTCTTGGTTGGGGAAAATTCCCCCAAGCGATGCCCGACCATGTCTTCCGTCACTAAAACTTCGATGTGAGTTTTTCCGTTATAGACGCCAAAAGTGAACCCAAGCATATCGGGAGAAATTTGGCAGGCACGGTTCCACGTCTTGACCATGGGGGTCTTCATTGGATCGCGGCCGGCGATCTTTTTCAAAAGCCGTTCGTCCGTGTATATTCCTTTCTTTATTGAGCGTGTCATATAAAAACGAGCTCGCAATGGAGCTTGAAAACATACTAGCAAATAAGGTTAAAAAGTCAAACAAAAAGAATGGGGGGAAACGATGGATTGTTTCCCCCCTTTCGTGCACGATGGTGACTAGCACCACTGGAGGACTGTTAGGCCTCCTTTTTGTGGGAGCGCTGAGGTGGCTCCGCATGACCCTTGGGGCTATGGGGACCCCATCCCGGCTCTTGGAAAATACTAACTCTGACTAGCATTTACCATGAGCACCAACGACTTGGTTGAGGAACACTAGGGCGATTCCTCTTTACCCTTGGAGCGGAATTTTCATCACGACTCCCAGCGACTCGGCCACTCGGCCGAGAGAACGGAGTGACTTCCAACCAGGAACAC
>Ga0209541_10004566_pt1 | contig 24532 bp, 19 predicted proteins | sample RifCSPlowO2_01_FD_184027 | JGI IMG/M metagenome (GOLD analysis project Ga0209541, IMG submission 184027) | Groundwater microbial communities from Rifle, Colorado - Rifle CSP2_plank lowO2_0.1 (SPAdes) (version 2) | ecosystem: Environmental > Aquatic > Deep subsurface > Groundwater | place... | reverse complement strand
CAAAAAAAACGCCTGAAAACGCGCCAGAGGAAAAGCAGCACACAGAAAGAAAGGAGCCTATAAAAATAAAAGATGACGCACCTGAAATAGGCGCTGTTTTCCATTTGGAGGTTGAAAAAATATTCCCAAATCCTCAACAGCCCCGCCGTTCCTTTGACGAAGAAGCCCTAAGAGAACTTGCTTCTTCAATACGTGAATTCGGTATTCTCCAACCGCTTATTGTTTCAAAAATTGAAAAAGAAGTTGAGAACGGAACACAGATTGAATACCAACTGATTGCTGGAGAACGTCGTCTGCTTGCCGCGAAAATGATTGGGCTGGAACGAGTCCCGGCGATTATCCGTAAAGTCTCCGCAGATCGGGAAAAACTCGAACTTGCTGTCATTGAAAATGTTCAACGTGATGATTTAAATCCGATCGAATCCGCCCGTGCCTACGCGAAACTTCAAGATGAATTTAAATTAACGCAACGCGAAATTGCTTCCCGCGTCGGGAAGAGCCGGGAATATATTGCAAACGCAGTGCGTCTCTTAAATCTTCCCTCAGGAATTCAAGATGCTGTCGCTGAAGGAAAGATCAATGAAAGCCAAGCCCGTCTGCTTCTGGGAATTTCCGAACTTGCCGATCAAGAAATGCTCTTCCAGTCTATTATACGTGATAATCTGAGTGTTCGTGAAGTCAAAACGAGAATTAGAGGCCTTGTCACAAAAGAAAAAGATGAAAAATCAAGGCCCGAAATCACACCCGAAATCCAGCTTTTAAAAGAACGTCTCGAAACATTTCTTGGCACAAAAGTTGATGTACGCCAAAACGGCGAAACAGGCAAAATCACGATCAATTTCTACTCAGCCGAAGAACTACAAGGGATTATTGAGAAAGTTACGAAAGAAGGTAACTCGTCTCTTTAACCTCTTTCGTTCCCTTAAGTTTCAAAAGAAGTTTTTGCAGCTTTTCTTTATTGACAGTATTACATTTGATCTTAAAAAGCTGAAGCCTGCTTTTGCTGATAGGATTTGTCGTCACGCTAAGAACGTTGACGTGTGAACGTGAAATCGTCTCAACAATATCACGCAAAAGCCCGGGCCGATCGTAAACAGTAAGACGAAGTTCGCTCTCTCGTGCCGCTTGGCGAAGAAGGCCGTTTTGTGATCGGGATGAACGAAGAACCGCTCGAATATGATCTCGTGCGTTTGAAGTCTTAACGAAATTAAGCCACGAAACAGAAGGCTTTTTATTTTTTTGAATAGCAATCTCGACAACGTCACTTGAACTGAGTTCGTAATCAAGCGGTACGAATTTTTGATTGACGCGGGCACCAACACACTGATTGCCAATCTCGCTATGGATCTGGTAAGCAAAGTCAACTGGCGTCGAACCAAGGGGTAAATCAACAACTTCGCCTTGAGGCGTAAGACAAAAGATGCGGTCTTTGAAGAAATCAACCTTAAGCGACTCAATAAACTCTTCAGAATCGGCAAACTTCTCTTGCCAAGAACGAAGCTGGTGAACCCAGGTAATATCATTCATATCAGCAAACGAAGAAGTTCTTTTGACATAGGCACCCGTGCCTTTAGTCTGTTCGTACGCCCAATGCGCCGCGATGCCGTTTTCTGCCTCATCGTGCATCTCTTGAGTTCGGATTTGAAATTCAATTGCTCGTTGTTCAGGACCGAATACGGTCGTATGAATACTCTGATAACCGTTCGGTTTCGGAAGCGCGATATAATCCTTGATGCGTCCGGGAACCGGCGGAAAAAGCTGATGAATAATACCAAGGGCGTTGTAACAATCAGGTAATGAAGTAACAACAATCCGGAACGCGATAAGATCGTGTATTTTATCGACATCCATTTCGTAACGAAGAAGTTTCTTATACAAACTTGAGTAACGTTTTGCACGAAAGTCGATATTAAGAATATCAATACTCGCTTCTTTAAGGGCCTCCTCAACTTTTGGAGCAATGCGCCGAAGATACGCCTCGCGAATATGATATCGGTTTTTAACTTGCTCGCGAAGCCACGTATGTTCTTGGGGATAGAGGTAAGGAAAAGCAAGGTCTTGTAATTCGCCGCTTAAACGTTGCATGCCGAGCCGATAGGCAAGCGGTGCGTAAATTTCTGAAGTTTCAAGGGCAATGCGTTTCTGTTTATGAGGCGGAAGCGCGTCAAGCGTCCGCATATTGTAAAGCCGATCAGCGAGTTTAATAAGAACAACTCGTAGATCTTGGCTCAAGGCCAAAATCATTTTTCGAAGGCTTTCAACCTGTCGTTCCGCTCCGCGATACTTAAGGCGCCCAAGTTTTGTAACGCCGTCGACAAGAAACGCGACCTCGTCGCCGAATTCTTTTTGCAAGTCCTCAATCGTATAATCAGAATCTTCAACAACATCATGAAGTAGTCCGGCCGCGATACTTACCTCGTCAAGGCGCCAATCTAAAAGGCTCTGTGCCGTCCCGACAACATGATTAAAATAAGGCTCGCCGCTTAAGCGTTTCTGGCCGCGATGAACCTTAAACGCGAAGTCATAAGCTCGGCGCGAAAGTGAATGAGGCTGAGTTTTGATCAATTCCTCAATCGTCATAGTAGTAACCGTATCCTAGAAAAAAACCAGAAAATTGTCTATTTCTTTTCTTCTTTCCTGTCTTCTGTCTTCTTGTCCCTTTCTTCTTCTTTAGGGTTTTTCCACGAAGCAAAATCACACTCAGGCCAGCGATTGCATCCATAAAAGATTCTGCCTTTTCGTGTTCGTTTTTGAACAACGTCCCCAACATTACACTTCGGACAGCGCATATCAAGGGAAGGGGGTTCGTGCGCGGGCTTCGTATTTTTGCATTCGGGGTAGCCGGAGCAAGCAATAAATTTTCCAAATCGTCCGAATTTGATAATCATTTCCTTGCCGCATAATTCGCAAAGTATTCCGGTTTTCTCCGGTACAATATCCTCTTTCGAGACAGTTTCGTAGCGTTCGTTCAAGTTTTTTTCAAACGGCCCGTAAAAATCAGAAACAACACGTTGCCACACGATGCCGCCGAGAGCAATAGTATCAAACTCTTCCTCGATCGTTGCCGTGAAATCAACGTTCACGATATCGGCAAAGTTTTCAATAAGCACCTTAGCGACAATTTCACCGAGTTCAGTCGGTTCAAATTTCCGCTGAGCATTCTTAAGAACATAATTTCGAGTTTGAATAAGTGAAATCGTTGGCGCGTAAGTAGACGGTCGTCCGATCCCATAGGCTTCGAGGGTTTTAATAAGCGTTGCTTCGCTGTAACGGCTTGGCGGTTCGGTAAAATGTTGAGTCGGCGTAACCTTGTCGAGGTGTACAGGCTGATCTTTTTGTAAATGAGGCAAATTTCGTTCTTCAAATTTTGTCTGCCAAATTTTCAAAAAACCGTCGAATATAAGAATGTTTCCATTCGCCCTGAATATGTAGTCGCCTCCCTGAACATCAACGGACGTCGCGTCAAAACGGGCGTGAGGAAGTTGGGAAGCAATGAACCGTCGCCAGATAAGATCATAAAGCCTGGTTTCATCACGTTCACTCGTAAAAAGTTCCGGCGAATTATCAGGTTTCGTCGGTCGGATCGCTTCGTGTGCTTCCTGAGCAAGGCGTTATTTATTTTTAAAAGTTCGCCCCTCCGAAAGCACGTACGCGGAACCAAGGTGTTCAGATATCCAACGGTGCGCCGCCACCTTCGATTCTTGTGAAAGGTTAACCGAATCAGTGCGCATGTAGGTAATATGCCCGTTTTCGTAAAGTCGTTGGGCGAGCATCATTGTTTTCTTTGAAGAAAACCGAAGCCGCTTCGAAGCTTCCTGTTGAAGCGTGCTCGTTGTAAAAGGCGCGGGTGGTGTTTTTTTAATCTCAGTTTTCTGGACGTCCGCGATTGAATAAGAAAGAGAGGGGAGTCTTTGGGTAATCTCCTCCGCCTCTTTTTGAGAATGGATATCGAATCTTAGAAGAGCCTTTCCTTTGATTTTGAAAAGTGACGCTTCGAATGATTCGTGTTCGTCTGTAGTAAAGGCTCCTTCGATAGTCCAATATTCGTCTGGTTTGAAATCCTTGATTTCGTGCTCACGCTCGACAATCAAACGGAGCGCGACTGACTGAACTCGTCCCGCCGAAAGCCCGCGGCTGATTTTCTTCCAGAGAAAAGGAGAAAGTTTGTATCCAACAAGTCGATCAATAACCCGCCGTGCCTGCTGGGCGTTCACAAGGTTAGAGTTAATCGTCCGGGGATGGAGAAGTGCTTCCTGGATTGCCGGCTCAGTAATTTCATGAAAAACAATTCGCTCCGTCGAATTTTCATCAAGTTGAAGCGCCTGAGTAAGATGCCAAGCGATCGCCTCTCCTTCGCGGTCTTCATCAGTCGCGAGAATAACACTCGTCGCCTTTGCTTTGAGTTTTTTAAGTGCCGTTACGGTTTTCTGATTTTTACGGGGAATAACGTATTGCGGCTCAAAATTCTCTTCGACAAGAACGCCAAGTTTCCCTTTTGGTAAGTCGCGAACGTGCCCGTATGATGACTCGACAATATAATCAGAACCCAAAAAATTCGAAATGGTTTTCGCTTTTGTAGGAGACTCAACAATAACTAATTTTTTTTGTCTAGATCGAAGACCCATAATTCGTAAGAGCCGTATGTTTCTCTGATTATACCCTGAATTGTAAGAAGCGCGACCTCTCGATTCGCAGTCTGAGGTTCAAAGTGAGTGAGTTCGATGATTTTGTCAATATGAAGCGCCACGCCGGCATCGCGTAGCACAGAAATAATCAAACGCTGTTCTTCGTTCTGAGGAATGAATGAAGAAGCTTGAGACAAAGAAGAAGAAACGCCTAAGTCTTGAAATACATCATAAGGAGAAGAAACAAGTCGGGCGCCCTCGCGAATAAGCGCGTGCGATCCTCGATAGTTCAAATGGTGAATCGGGCCTGGTACTACAAAAATCTCCCGATTCGCTTCAAGCGCGAGCCGTGCTGTAACAAGCGCGCCCGATTTTTCAGGCGCTTCAATAATAACAGTCGCGACGCTGATCCCTGCTACAAGCTTATTGCGTTCAAGAAAACGGTGCTTTAAAGGGGGAACGCCCTCTTCGTATTGGGAAATGAGCCCTCCATAAGAAGCAACAATCTCTTCTGCGAGATCTTTATGATTCGGCGGATAAATCATATGAAGGCCGTGCGCGAGGATCGCGAGAGTTTGTCCCTTGACCGAAAGCGCGCCGCGGTGCGCGGCGGCGTCAATACCAAGCGCGAGACCGCTCACAACGGCGAATCCGTGTTCCGCGAAACAAGCGGCGAACTCGTAAGCGGCTCGAAGCCCTTGAGGAGTAGCCTTACGTGTTCCGACAATTGAGATCATAGGAAGGGAAGGCAATGTTCCTAAAAAATAGAGTCGCTCTGGCGGCGCCTGGGTTTCACGAAGTAAAGAAGGGTAATCCGAGTCGGAAAGTGTTATGTGTTCCATAGAAATAGGTTAGTACTCTATAAGATAATAGTATAGAATTAAGAAAACAGTGGCGGTAAAAAGTTTTAAGAAAAAGATCTCCATCATCATAAGTGTTTCTCTTGGTATTGTAGCGGTCGCTGTGATTGCGCTTATTATAACAACGATCGATCTTGGAAAAGTCTCCAAGGAAATACAGGAAAAACGCCTTGAAGCAATCACTCAACAGCGTGCCGTAGGGGCGCTTGCCTCGCTTCGTGCCGATTCGAAAAAGGCGACAGAACTATTCCCTCGTCTCGAAAAAGCAATGACGGTACGAGACGAGCTTCTGACATTCCGTCCGGAGATGCAGGGTCTTGGAACGAAGAATAAAGCTCCGCTGACAATAACATTCGGTCCGGAAACAGGACGCAAAGAAGACGAACCCGGCTCAATCCAGTTCACCATCATTGCCCAAGGCGCTTACGGAAATCTTATTGAACTCATTCGGGATATCGAGAAAAGCCGCTATTTTACAAGTCTCGATAATTTTGATATCGTTCGTCAGAACGAAGAGTCATTGAACCTTACGTTAACCGGGAAAGTATTCTTCCGCTGATGACAAAACACTCAATCAGTAAACAAGAAACAATGCTTTTCATAGCGTCGTTTCTGATAGTTATTATCTTAACCGCTACAGTTATATCGTCCCTGAGTTTTATCGGAACAAAGGCAGTCGGAGCACTCTCAATTCCCGAAACGAGTGTTGGAACAATTACTGAGTTCAATATGAAAGGGTTTGAAGAATTGGGATTGTAAAAGATATGTCATTGACGAACGACGCACCTTAGTTACAATTCTTCTGGTAGATATACGCGGGCGTGTGGCTCAGTGGTAGGTCGTCAGACACTTCATTCTTTTAATAAAAAGAAAACTGGATTAGAGTAGAATAATAAAAACCTTTTGGGCGTGTGGCTCAGTGGTAGAGCACAGTCCTGATAAGACTGGGGTCGAAGGTTCGATTCCTTCCACGCCCACCAGAAAGGGTCTTGAGTTAACCATATTACCCAGGAAAAGCACAGTTCCGATAAGGTGGGGGCGCAACTATTTGGGAATAGTTGCGCTGGCAAGCTACTATAGAATTAATAAAGATGCTTGCCTCGGAACGAAGGTTCGATTCCCTCTATACCCACTAGAGCCGGAAACAAAATCACTTCTCCTTTCGCTTAACAGCGAAAAATAATCAGGAAAAATTTCCTTCTTCGCCCCCTTTTTTATCCAGCTGCCGAGGTCGGAAAGGGGTATATATCTTTTCTTGATCTTCAAATTGTCAAACGCATATAATGTTATTATAATAACCAAGTAGGTAGAACATGAGTTAATACCAACAAAATTTGGGCTCAGTTCAACCTTCTTCGTGTACAAGTAAAAGGGGAGACTTTATTTGTCAGTCCGTTAAGTAACAACAACCGACTGAGTTTTTATTAAAAGTCGAAAATAAAAACTTCTAAATAAAGTCGAATCAATAAAAATAAGTCTTTATAAATGTAAGCTGATTACTAATTATGCAAAAGTTAATCGGAAAGTTATTGGGGAGATTGAATATCGCAATCACGATATTGCTTGTAATGTTAGTAACCGGAGGACTGGGAAGCGCGACATATGTGTTGGCGTCGTCAACATCCAACTTTACCCAGGCGATTAACCCCGGCACGCTTTCCACAGATATTGTGGACGCCTCTTATGTCTCGGTTACCAGCCCTGCTGTGGCGATGGCCGCGGCGACCTTCAGTTTTAGTTGCCAAACAAAAACTGGTACTCTTGGTACGACTACTGAACAAATTTATGTCGCAAATCCTGATGCGGCGGACACCAGTTGGAGCTTAGGTTTGGCGCCAGCAAACACAACAGATGTTTGGGACAGCGCGGGTACGGATTTCGATTTTAACGATCCTACCGGCTCTGGCTGTACCGATGGCGCGGATGCCGATTCCGTTGGCGGACAGATGACGGTTGATCCAAGCGGAGCAAGTATTGCCCAAGGCTCGAGCGCAAATGGAACCACGGGTGTTTCAGTAGGAACATCAGGTTCTTACAGTGAGGGTGTTACTAATTCAGTCGTTCTTATGTCGAGCGACGGAACTATTGACATCGGTGATTGGACATTGCAAGGGGTTTCCATCAGCCAGAAAATTCCAGCAGAACAACCAGCCGCCAGCGATTATGATATTAGTATGGTGCTGACTGTTTCTGGTTCCTAAACTAACAAAAAACCATGCAAGACCCAAGCGCTAAAAAAAAATTATTGCGATTTGTTAGAGTTAGCGCGGCAATTTTTGGCATAACATTATTGGCCAACAATGTTTTTGCAGTTGAATACGGCGGTTTTGGAGGAAGACCGGCATATCCAAGGGCGGACAATCCTCGCACAGAATCTATTTTTATTCACACCCTTGAACCGGGAGATATCCAAAAAGAAGGCATATTAACAGTAAACAACGCAACCGAGCAAAAAACAATGCTGGTCTACGCCGTTGATTCCACGCCATCCACGGGCGGCGCTTTTGCTTGCGCCCAGTTTTCAGAAGCTAAAAAAGATGTAGGCGCGTGGATTACGGTTAAAAAATCAGAGGTAACGCTCGAACCGGGAACGAACGAGCTTGTTCCTTTCTCTATTCACGTTCCCAAAAACGCGAGTGTCGGCGAGCATAACGGCTGTATTGTTATGCAGGAAAAGAAAGAAAAAGCAGAGGACGGAAGCGGAGTCAGCTTGTCTTTTCGTACAGGGCTTAGAGTCGCTGTTACTATTCCGGGGGAACTTGAGAGAAAACTTGAAATTGTCGGATTTACGGTGACGAAACGTGATAATGGCAATTTTCTGCTTCATCCTTTGGTAAAAAATCTTGGCAATGTTTCTATCGACGCGGATGCGCAAGTGGTAACGCGTTATTTCTTTGGCTTAACGCATCTTACGCACGGCGGGCAATATCCGATTTTGCGAGGCGACACCTCAGACTGGAACTTTGAACTAAAAAAGCCGTTCTGGGGAGGATGGTATCGCTCCAATTTTTTCGTGGAATACGATGAAAATCCCGAAGCTGGCGTAGGCGTACAAAGCGGCAAGGAATTAACGCGGCTTAAAGGTCCGTCGGTTTGGTTCTGGAGCTTTCCGACACCCGCGGCTTTGGCGATAGAGATTATCATTCTCTTGGCTTTGGCATTCGGTGGATTTCTTTTCTGGCTTTCGCAAAAACGCAAAAAATGGATTAAAAACAATTGGGTTAGCTACGAAGTAGAATCCGGCGAGGATATTAAATCTCTTGCTGAACGGTTTGATGTGTCGTGGAAACTGCTTGCCAAGGTAAATAAATTACAACCACCCTATGCGTTTAAACCAGGAGAAAAAATTAAGGTCCCGCCAAGGAATTAAACTATTCATATCCATACTCGTCGTTACCAATCTTGCGACTGGCGGTTTTTTGATTTATGAAACAAAATTTCGTTCCGCAGCAAATAATCCCTACCCCCTGATTGATATTTCCAGAAATTTTATCCCGCAGGAATATTTTTTCAGCACCATAGAACCTATACGCAAAGAGATAAAGCAGATAGTAGCCAACTATGAAAAAGAGGGAAATCATATTGGCGTTTATTTTGAATTTTTAAATACTGGTGCGAATGTTTCCGTAAACCAAGACATGCGTTTTTGGCCGGCGTCTCTAAGCAAGATGCCCACTGTTTTTGCGGCAATGAAAAAGATAGAGAAGGGGGAATGGAAATTTACCAACGAACTAGTTCTTCTTTCCGAGGACAAAGACGAGCAATTCGGGGAATTGTATAAAAAACCGGTCAGCACAAAATTCACGATTGAGGAATTACTCAAAGAGACGCTGATTAATTCCGACAACACATCCCACAGAATTTTAGTGCGCAATCTTTCAAGCGAGGATTATACCGATATATTTGAAGCGCTTGGAATGGAAGAACTTTTTAATGATAATTATGATATTACGGCAAAAGAATATTCCCGTATTTTTCGGGCTCTTTATACAGCCAGTTATTTAAATCGTGAAAATTCCCAAAAAATTTTAAAATGGCTTTCAGAAACTCCTTTTAATGAATTGTTGGGCAACGGCGTGCCTGAAGAGGTTGTATTTTCTCATAAAATTGGAGAAGCGTTTAAAGTAAAGACATTTCTTGATTCCGGAATTGTTTATGTCCCGAATCGTCCTTATCTCATCACGGTTATGATTGAGGTAGGGAGCAACAGCGGAGTAGAAAAAGCACAAGAAATTATGAGAGAGTTATCAAGCGCGGCATATACATATGTGGCGAATAATTAAAAAAATATTTAAGCCGGTAACTGTAACTCTTCTTATGTTTGCGCTTTTTCTTGCGGGATTCCCTTCGTCTGTTCTTTTGGAGCAGATAGAGCAAACCATTACAGATAGAAACATTGTGGACTATCTCTATCATGCTATGAAAGACCCGAATGTGATAGATAAAGGTCTTGTTGAGTTGTTGCGTCCGCGCATAGAAGAAGCGCATGCGGCGACTTTTCAGATGCAAACCGGCTACTACATCGGCAACGGCGCCGCCAAGTCCATCACCGGTTTGGGCTTTAAGCCCGAATTGATTCTCTTAAAGCCCAATTCAACCGCGGGCGCCGGCGCGGTCTGGAAAACCAGAGCCATGCCCGCCTTAAACGTTCCCTATTTTGTCGCGACAGCTGACGCCGCCACCGGCTCCATCCTTCTTGATGCCGACGGTTTTACCGTGAACACAGCCAACGCCAACACGGCCAATACCGGCCACGCGTGGGCGGCATTCGCCGGCTCGGACTGCTCTGCCTCCGGCACCTTCTGCGTCGGCTCCTATATCGGCAACGGCTCCTCTCCCCGCGCCATTACCACCGGCTTTCAGCCCAACCTTGTCTGGATCAAGCAATCCACGGCCGTGGCCGGCAACTGGCGCTCTTCCTCCATGCCTGATAATTACGCCCAGTATTTCGCCGCCACCACGCAAGAAACAAGTGGCGCGCTGTTTACCACGCTTGACGCGACTGGCTTCACGGTCGGCGCGACTAACAACACCAATACCGCGATCTACTATTATGTCGCGTTCAAAGAAGTATCCGGTTCAATGGATGTCGGCACGTATACCGGCAACGGCTCCTCGCAGAGTATCACCGCCCCGGGCTTTCAGCCGGATTTTCTCTTCATGAAAAACGCCAATGCCGGTACGGCGGTGTCGGCAATCTACAGCATCACCGAATCCTACGGCAACAATTCCCACTACTACACCGACACGGCCAATGTAGTGGGCGCGATCACGTCTCTGGATGCGAACGGTTTCAGTGTGGGCGCCAACGCCACTGCCAACGGTTCCGGCAACACCCTCTATTACGCGGCCTTCGGCGGCGCGGCGGATCATACCGCCAGCGGCACGTTTGCAATGGCCCAAGGGTCGTATACCGGCACCGGAAACTATCAGATGATTGCCGGGCTTGATTTCAGACCCGACCTCGTCATCGTCAAGGGCAATACCACCCAAGCCGGCGTCTTCCGCACCCGCATGATCGCCGGCGACTCCACCGCATACCTTGACGCAGCTACCGCCAACTTCGCCGGCGGCATCATCTCCTTAAACCAAGACGGCTTCAGTGTGGGTACGAACGCCACCGTCAACACGTCCGGCACGACCTATTACTGGACGGCCTACGGCAACGCCTGGAATCCGGACACCCATTCGGGCGCGGCTGACTTCTTCATCGGCGCCTACTACGGCAATGGCATCGACTCACGAAACATCACCCGCCTGCCATTTCAGCCGAACATGGTGGCGGTGAAGCGGTCAGGCGCCACCGGCGGCGCATTCCGGACCTCCCAGCATTCCGGCGACTCATCAAGCTATTTCGCCGCCACGGCCGATGCCACCAATATCGTGCAAACGCTCAATGCTGACGGTTTCTCGGTAGGGACGGCCGCCAACGTCAACACGGCCGCCAACTATTATTGGTATTTCGGCTTCAAGACCGGAACCAATTTCACGGTGAATACCTACAGCGGCACGGGATCCACCCAAAACATCACCACCGTCGGTTTTCAGCCGGACAATATTTGGGTGAAAGCGACCGGCGCCACCCGGGGCGTTGAGCGCACCAGCAGCATGGCCACCGACAGCGCCTTGCCGTTTATCAACGTGGCCAATCTCACCGGCGCCGTCACCGGCCTCATCTCCACCGGCTTCTCGGTGGGCACGGCGGCAGAGACCAATACTTCGGGATCGAACAACTACCGGTATGCGGCGTGGAAAAATACTTCTACTCAAGGCGGAGCCGCTTCTTATAATATTGCCACCGGCTACTACATCGGCAACGGAGCCGCCAAGTCAATCACCGGCCTCGGCTTCAAACCCGAAGTGATTCTTCTGAAGCCGAATACGACTGCCGGCGCCGGAGCGGTCTGGAAAACCAAAGCAATGCCGGTTTTGAACAGTCCGTATTTTACCGCTGTAGCCGACACAGTCACCGGCCAGATTCTGCTTGATAATGACGGTTTTACCGTGAATACGGCAAATACCAACTCTGCCAATATTGGCATGACTTGGGTGGCTTTTGCCGGCTCGGACTGCTCTGCCTCCGGCACTTTCTGCGTTGGCGAATACACCGGCAACGGCACCTCTCCCCGAGCCATTACCACCGGATTTCAACCCGATCTTGTCTGGGTTAAGCAATCAACCGCTGTTGCCAGCAACTGGCGGTCTTCATCTATGCCTGATAATTATGGCCAGTATTTTGTTGCCACCACCCAAGAGACCACCGGCGCTCTCTACACCACTCTTGACGCCACCGGCTTTACCGTCGGCGCAACCAACAACGCTTCAGCCGGAATTTATTATTACGTCGCCTTCAAAAATGTTACCGGTTCAATGAATGTCGGCACCTATACCGGCAACGGCACCTCGCAGAGCATTACCGCTCCCGGCTTTCAGCCGAATTTTGTCTTTATGAAAAACGCCAACGCGGCAACGGCCGTTTCGGCGATATACAACACTACCGAATCCTACGGCAATAGCTCCAGTTATTACACCGACACGGCCAATGTAGTGGGCGCGATCACCTCTTTGGACGCGAATGGTTTTTCCGTGGGCGCAAACTCCACCGCCAATGGTTCAGGCAACACCATTTATTACGCGGCTTTTGGCGGAACAGCCGCTCATTCATCCAGCGGCACTTTTGATATGGCCAATGATTCGTATACCGGCACCGGCAATTACCAGGTGATTTCCGGATTATCTTTTGTTCCCGATTTGATTATTATCAAAGGCAATACCACTCAAGCTGGCGTGTTCCGCACCAGAATGATTGCCGGCGATTCCACCGCTTATCTTGATTCCGCCACCGCGAACTTTACCGGCGGCATCACCTCGTTAAACACCGACGGCTTTACCATCGGAACCAATGCCACGGTCAACTCATCCGGCGTCACCTATTACTGGGCGGCCTACGGCAATGCTTGGAAACCGGACACCAATTCCGGCGCGGCTGACTTTTTCATCGGCGCCTACTATGGTAATGGCATAGACAGCAGAAATATTACCCGTCTGCCTTTTCAGGCGAATATGGTAACAGTCAAAAGAAGCGGCGCCACCGGCGGAACATTCCGGACATCAGCTCAATCAGGAGATTTGAGTGGGTTTTTCGCGGCCACAGCTGAAGCGGCCAACAACGTCCAAACACTCAACTCCGACGGCTTTCAGGTAGGCACCGCTACTAATGTCAATACTGCTGCCAACTATTATTGGTATTTTGGTTTCAAATCAGGAACTAACTTTACAGTGAATACCTACAGCGGTACCGGTGTTGCTCAAGATATTACCACTGTCGGTTTTCAGCCGGATAATCTCTGGGTTAAGGCAACAGGCGCCACTCGGGGAGTGGAACGCACCAACAGCATGGCCGCTGACAGCGCTTTGCCGTTTATCAATGTTGCCAATCTTACCGGAGTCATTACCGGCCTTATTTCCACCGGCTTTTCAGTGGGCACCGTTGCTGAAACCAATACTTCGGGATCAAACAACTATCGGTATGTGGCGTGGGGAGTGGGAGGAGGCGGAACCATTACTGCTGATATTGTTGATGCCAGTTATGTTCCTGTTGGGAGCCCCGCAACGACTATGAACAGTGCTGCTTTCTCTTTTATTTGCCAAACTGTTACAGGAAGTTTTGGAACCACTTCTCAGCAGATTTACATAAACAACAACAATGGCGCTAACGATGGCTGGACTTTGGTCTTGGGGGCGACAAATATCACAGATGTCTGGGATAGCACAGTCACTGATTATGATTTTAACGATCCTACCGGCTCTGGCTGTACCGATGGCGCGGATGCCGATTCCGTTGGCGGACAGATGACAGTAGATGCTTCTAGCGCGACGTTATCTGTGGGGCAATGCCCGAGCTGTTCCACTGCTTATATCACCAAGGGTGTGTCAGCCGCTTTTGATTCAATAACTATACCAGCGGTGAACAGTATTACCTTACTGGAAGCGTTCGCGAGTTCTGACGATGTTGGTGACTGGACATTGCAAGGGGTCTCCATCAGCCAGAAAATTCCAGCGGAACAGCCCGTTGCCAGCGATTATGATATTAGTATGGTACTCACAATAACGGCGAATTAAATTTCGCATCAAATTCAAAATGCAAAATAGAAACGCAAAACTAAGACCCATTTCTTTGGGCTTTTTATTTCTCTTTTTAGTTTTTTCGTTTTGTATTTTGAGTTTTGTCCCACAAAGGGCCTTGGCCGGTTCAAGCTCCAATTTTCGAATTGAAATTTTAACCCTTTGCGGAAACAATCTCCAAGAAACAGGGGAACAGTGCGACGGAAGCGATTTAAACGGAGCAAGTTGTACGAGTCAAGGTTATGCGAGCGGCAATTTAAGCTGTAATTCAAATTGTACTTTCAATACATCTTCCTGCGCCTCCGGCGGTGGCGGGGGTGGGGGTGGTGGAAGCTACACGCCTCCAGCGCCATCGGTAACAGCTGTAATATTTAGTGGTAGAGCTTATCCATTAAGCAAGGTTGGCGTGTTAAAAGATGGACAGCTTGCGATAACAACCGTAGCTGGTCCAGATTCGAATTTTAATATCTCCTTAACAGGATTGTCTTCTGGTAATTACATTTTCGCGGTTTCTGGTGAGGATAACGAAGGAAGGCGATCTGCTCTTTTCACCTTCCCCGTCTTTATTACGCAAGGCGCCACCACTCAGGTGAGCGGTATTTTTATCGCACCGACCATTGCGATCGACAAAAGTGAAGTAAAACAAGGCGATCAGATTGCGATCTTTGGACAAAGCACGCCGAATTCCGAGGTCACAATCGCGGTAAATTCGGATGAAGAATTTTTCAATAAGACAAAATCTGATCAGAATGGAGCCTATCTCTATAATTTTGATACTACACCCCTGACAACGGGACAACACCTTACCCGCTCTAAGTCTGCGTACAATGGTGAAATCAGTTCTTTCAGTAAATCTATAGGTTTTATAGTTGGCACAAAAAATGTTGTGGCCACGTTGCCTCAAGTTTTGAAATACGATTTGAGTGAAGACGGACGCGTGAATCTCGTCGATTTTTCTATCGTCGCGTATTGGTATAAAAGATCGTCGCCGCCAGCAGATATCGACCTCAACGGTGACAGCGTGATCGACCTTATCGACTTCAGCATAATGGCATTCTACTGGACTGGATAATTGTCCTGTTTAAACTCAAAATTCAGGGTGCAAAATTCAAAATCACAACTCAAAATTCAAACATGCCTCTTTACCGTTTTGGTAATGTTTGCGTTATTACCTCAGGTGACGTTTGCGGCAGAGACGTTCTTTGAGACTGAAAATACGCAAATTAGAGTCGGGGACAAGTTTGAAGTCAGCTTCTTCCTTAATACTGAAAATGAAGACATCAATGCTATCGAAGGCGAAATCATTGTTCCAGAGACGCTTCTTAAACTAAAAGAAATAAAAAGCGGCAGCTCCATAGTCAACTTTTGGATTGAGAATCCCCAAATGGTTAATGGAAATATTCCATTTTCTGGAATTATCCCCGGCGGCTATTCTGGTCAAAGCGGCCTAGTCCTCTCGCTAGTTTTTCAACCAATCCAGAAAGGACAAGGTTTAATCGAAGTTCGAAGTATAAAAACATTAATCAATAACGGACAAGGCACGGAGACGAAAACATCAGTTCACAATTTATACTTCATCATTGCTGGGCAAGCGCCGCTTTCTCAATCTACGGTGGTTGAAAAAAAGGATACTGACGCGCCCGAGACATTTGAGCCAGTGATCGCAAGCGACTCGACGGTGTTTGATGGAAAATATTTTTTAGCATTCTCCACACAAGACAAGGAATCAGGTGTTGATCATTATGAAATTCAAGAGAGCAGGAATATCGGAATACAAAATGAACAATGGATTACTGGTGAGAGCCCGTATTTGCTTCAAGATCAAGACCTTCGAAGTTATGTCTATGTGAAAGCAGTTGATAAAAATAGCAATGAAAGAATCGCTGTATTGCCGCCGCAAAAGCCATTATCGCTGTATCGAAATTACTGGATCCTCGGTATACTAGTAATGATAGGCTTAGTTGTTGCCGCGATTAATTTGCGAAAAATTTTGTGGCAAACATGACAAAAATTTATAAAATCGCGTTAATTCTCCTGTGCTTGGGAGTCATTCCTAAAACTGCGGAGGCAGCAGCGTTATATTTTTCTCCGTCTTCAGGGACGCAAGTCATCAATTCCACCTTCTCGGTTAATGTTTACGTGTCAAGCGCCGATAAAGCAATGAACGCCGCCTCTGGGACTGTCTCGTTCCCTCCCGACAAGTTAGAAGTTGCCTCTCTTTCCAAAAACAGCTCCATTATGACGCTTTGGGTGCAGGAACCTTCTTTTTCTAATAGTGCTGGCACGATAAATTTTGAAGGCATTGTGTTAAATCCAGGATTTACCGGCGCAAGCGGCAAGGTTATCACTGTAAATTTTAAAGCGAAAACAACAGGAACCGCAGTCCTAACCTTCTCTTCTGGTTCAGTACTTGCCAATGATGGCAAGGGAACGAATATTTTGGAGGATCTAGCAAACGCGAGTTTTTCTTTAGGAAATATAATGCCGACAGTGCCGGAGGCAACCACTCCGTCTGAAACAGCAGGTACTCCTGCGCCGCCGCCGATTTCTTCGCCCACGCATCCAGACCCCAATAAATGGTATGCCCTCAATGACGCGAAGTTCACTTGGCTAGTGCCCTCGGATGTAACAGCGGCTCGTCTACTTGTTGGGAAAATTCCACAGGCTGTTCCCACCGTGTATTATGAACCAGCGATTAGCTCAAAAGGAATTTCTGATTTAGAAGGTGGCGATTGGTACTTTCATGTTCGCTTGAAAAACAAAGCTGGTTGGGGTGGTATTTCTCATTTTAGATTCCGCATCGATACAGAATCTCCAGAACCATTCTTAATACAATTTGTCGACGGAGAAGAAACCACTAATCCGAGACCTACAGCCCTCTTTGAAACCACCGACTCACTCTCGGGCATCGACTATTATAAAGTCAAAGTCGGCGAAGGGGACTTTCTCGCGATTGCGCCTGAGATATTAAAACACAACCCCTTTACGTTGCCGCTTCAGACGCCAGGCAAAAAAACAATTTTCGTTCAAGCATTTGATAAAGCGGGTAACTATACTTCTAGCGCAGAAGAATTCGTTATTAAAACTCTTGAGCCGCCCACTATCACCGAATATCCTAAACAGTTGCCGACCGGGGAAACTCTTATCGTGAAAGGAAAAACTCAGTATCCAAATGCCCAAACAGTAATATGGTTCGCGAGCGAAGGAGAAGAACCGAAGAACCAAACTGTAAGGAACGACGAAAACGGCAACTTCACGCTTGTCGCCGAAGAAGATTTAGACGACGGGGTTTATAAGCTATGGGCTGAAATAACTGATGAACGAGGCGCAAAAAGTGCGCCCTCTGAGGAAGCAACAATTTCCGTAGAGCAGCCCGCGTTTCTAAAACTAGGCTCTTGGGCAGTAAATTTACTTGCGGTGATTATCCCATTAGTTGTCTTGGTTACAGCGCTTCTCGCGTTCGTTTATTATAGTTGGCATAAATTCTCGGCATTACGAAACCGTTTACGCAAAGAAACCCGCGAGGCAGAATCAGCTCTCCATAAAGCATTTAATCTACTAAGAGATAATATCCGCGATCAAATTAAAATGCTCGAAAAGGCTGAAGTTAAACGACAACTCACCAAAGAGGAAGAAAGAATTATCAAACGGCTGAAAAAAGATTTGGATAACGCAGAGAAGTTTGTTGGAAAAGAAATTGGGGACATCGAAAAAGAAGTAAAATAGTTTCACCTTTCTCTATCTCGTCAAAATTTCAAATCCCTGCTACAATACGCACGTTTGCTATAACACGCGCATAGCTCAGCCCCGACGTTTCAATTGCTAGCTATAATATATTGAAGTCGGGGTCCCGACTTCGCCGGCTGGCGAACGTCGGGATGATAGAACGTTTGTATGGACACGCCCCCACGCCAAAATGCACCCTTAGCTCAGTGGTAGAGCGCTACAATGACACTGTAGAGGCCGCAGGTCCAATCCCTGCAGGGTGCACACAAGTTTAAAGGTCATTAATAAAACGACGGCAATACGCGAATAAAAAACGCGTCCCGCCTTCGTTATAAAGGATAGATGTGGTATCTCAAAATGAGAAAACAAAGAGACAAAAGATACTGTGGTATCTAAGTTTTCTGCCACGACTGCTCTTAGGCGTAGTACTTATGGTGTTATGGTATGTAATAGTTGAGTTCTTCGTATTAAGATGGTGGAGGAGAATATTTAAAAGAACGTAAAAAAAGCGGCTTACAAGCCGCTTTTCTTTATAAAAAGCCAAACCTCAAAAAAATAGAGTCTTTCTTGACCTTAGAACCCAAAGACCCGTATAATCCGTTATTACATAAAAAGCCTGTCTAAAAGGGGAAATAGGGCAGTATTTGACAATATTACAAATATATGTTATATTTCCCCTTATGAAAAATAAGCACGATTTTGTTAGCAAATTAATCGTCCTTTCAGTAGTCGTAACCGGTTTGGTTATCGGCTTTTTTGCCATTGCCGAATCAGTTTTCGCGGCAACCCCGGAAGGTTATCTTGATGCCGCCGATTGCGAATCAGTTCGCGGTTGGGCATGGGATGCGGATACTCCAAATGTAGCGATTCCAATTGCTATCTATATTGACGGTCAGACAGGCCAGATCAGTGAAACAGCTCGAATTCCGGCAAGTCTTTATCGTTCAGATTTAGGAAAATACGGCAACAGCTATCATGCTTTTAATTGGACAATTCCTACTCAATTTCGAGATGGAAAGTCCCACAAGGTCTACGCGTATGCTATCGACACATCAGGAAATGGTCCCAATCCTCTTATTTCCGGCAGTCCGAAAACATTCTCAGGTTGTTCCGGTCAAGGCCAAACAACGACTCCGACCTATCCGCTTGGATCAGCTCAGTTAAATCAAAACGCTCCATTCATCAATTCCTTCTCGCCATCAACCGGCCAGCAAGGAAATTCGATCTATCTCTATGGTGATTTCTTCCAGAATGGTTCTCGTGTAACTTTCGGCGGTGTAAATGCCGCGACAAGCTGGATCAGTAATCGCGAACTTGTCGCGACTGTTCCATCAGGTTCCGGGTCGGTACAGGTTAGGGTTGTAAATCCCAACAATACATACGCGACATTTGAGCGATATAATTTTACCTATACAGGTACGACAGTAACAACTACCTCATACACGCAAAACCCTTCAGTACCGAGCTTGCGGTCGCCCTCAAGTGGCTCAACGGTCTCTTCACACACACCACTTCTTGAGTGGTACACAAGCAACAATACATCATGGTATAGGATCGAAGTTGATAATAATTCAGACTTTAGAAGCCTTGAATATGCAAATCAGCCAATTTATGCCTCGGTACAAAACACACCATATCTAAACGACGGTACGTATTACTGGCGTGTTCGTGCCTACGGTACGAATAATAATTGGAGTGATTGGTCATCGACCTGGTGGTTCAGGATCGAAACATCAACACCTCCTCCGCAATCGCAATCTGCTTCACTAAATTCATTAACAGCAAGCGCCTACTCTATAAATTCAGGAAACTCAGTAACGATTACTGGCTCCGGTTCATACATCGACCACTACACGGTCTATGTAAATTGCCCAAGCGGCGTTTCAATGAGTGCGTCGTATAGCGGCAACTGCAACGAAACAAAAACGGTATATTCAAACTCGGTTAATTTCTGGTTAACGCTTACAAATTCAGCTTCAAGTCCACAATCTGTTGCGATTACAGTCAGAGTTTTTAATAGCAACAACCAAGAAGGAAATAGCCAAAACGTCTCGGTAACAGTTAATCCGTCGCAAGTAACGCCGCCTCCGCCGTCATCACAACCAGCGCAGCTCAATTCGTTGAACGCGAGCACATATACAATCAACTCAGGTAATTCAGTAACAGTTACTGGATCAGGATCAAACATTGATCACTACACGGTTTATGTAAATTGCCCGAGCGGCGTTTCGATGAACGCGTCGTATGGTGGTAACTGCAACGAAATTAAGACAGTTTATTCAAGCTCCATTAATTTTTGGTTGACGCTCACAAATAGCACATCAAATACGCAAACGGTCATAATCACCGTTAAGGTCTTCAATAGCAGCAATCAAGAAGGCGGAAGTCAAAACATCACGGTATTAGTCAACGCGTCGCAAGTAACGCCGCCTCCGAGTACATCTTCAGCGTGGATTGGTAGCGTCTCGGCAAGTTCGTACGCGGTTGCTTCGGGAAGTTATGTAACATTCCAAGCACCGACATCGAACGTAAGCTACTACACGGTCTACGCAAGCTGTCCGTCGAATGTCTATACGGAATCATCTGACATTCAATGCAACGCAACGCGAACAATCTATAACAGCTCAATCAATACAAGCGCGCGCTTCACAAACTCAAGCGGAAACACGCAATCAGTAACGATAACATTCAAAGTCTTCAACTCAAATAATATCGAAGGCGGAAGCGCGAGCGTGAGCATTTCAGTTTACCCGCAAACTTCATATGTGCCGGTAACAACATATCCGAATGTAACCTTAAGAGTTAATGGTTTTGATTTCTACGCAAACGTTGTCCGAAATGCGATTGTAACAGTCACCTGGGATGCTTCAAGTGCAAGCTACTGCCAACCATACAGTGATTATCCAATTCCAAAAGTTGATGGGGGTGTGTGGGCCGATGGAACCTTAGGCGCATCCGGTACTCGTCAGCTCTATGCGCGTCATCGTGATGTAGAAAGCATCAGAAACCTTAAAGTTGGTATTCGTTGCTACAGCTATAACAATCAATCAATGACGGACGAAGCAACGATTAATATCACAAGCGATGTTGTCGTGACGAACAATCAATCAATCATCGATCAAATTAACCTCGCGCAGTTGAAAATTCTCGCGCTTCAGGCTGACATCCAGAAAAAACTTATGAGTGAAAAGGAGGAGACGAAAAAAGAAAGCGGTGGTGGTCTTCTCTCGTTTCTTCTTGCCGGCTTGGAAGGAATCGCCGGCGACTCAACGCTTGGTACGATTATCTTCATCCTTGGCCTGCTCTTCATCATCGCGCTCTTCTATATCTTATGGCTCGTGATTAGACCCTATATAGAGAAGAAGGAGTAGGGTAAAATAAAAAGAATCCCGATAAGGGATTCTTTTTATTTATAAGAGAGAAATGAAAATTCCTATTATCTACGAAGACGAAAACATCGTGGCTGTTAATAAGCCCGCCGGTGTGCTTGTTCATAAAACAGCTCATAAGGAAGATGAAGAAACAATCAATGATTGGTTTCTTAAAAAGTATCCCAGAGCAAAAGGCGTAGGCGATTCGCCCGATCGTCCCGGTATTGTCCATCGTCTTGATAAAGATACATCAGGCGTTCTTATACTCACAAAAAACCAACCAGCGTTTGATTATGTAAAAGGACTCTTTCAATCAAAGGAAATTAAAAAAACATATATCGCTCTCGTCTACGGAATGCCGAGGTCAGAAAAGGGAGTAATAGAAAAGCCAATCGGTTTGAAAGCAGGAACCATAAAAAGAACAATATTCGGCGGCAAGATGATAAAAGAAGCAGTAACCGAGTACAAAGTTGTCAAAAGATTCAAAAACTATACGTTGCTCGAAATAACCCCCCGAACAGGACGTACCCACCAGATTCGGGTTCATTGCGCCTCAATGAGCAACCCTATTGTCGGCGACAAACTCTATGGAGGTAAAAAGGCGAGGGAGAACGAACTTGGGGTGAATCGTCAATTTCTCCACGCCGCAACGCTCGAAATGGCTCTCGCGCCCGGAAAGCGCGTTGTGTTGAGCGCTAAACTGCCGCCGGAATTGGAAGATATTTTAAAAACCCTTGAAAAGTAAAAAGCTTGACGCAAAGAGGCGGAATAGGTAATCTACTATATCATTATGGCAATCGAAGAGAAAACATTAGATCAGATCAAGCCGGGAGCGCGGGTTAAGGTTTCTGAGCGCATCAAAGAAGGTGATAAACAACGAATCAGCTCGTTTGAAGGTATTGTGCTTACCCGTAAGCATGGCAAGGAAATCGGCGCGAGCTACACGCTTCGCGCAACGGTTGCCGGTGTTGGTGTTGAAAAAGTTATCCCGCTCTATTCACCGAACGTTACGAAGATCGAAATTACCCAGGCGCCTCGCAAGAAAATCAAACGCTCGAAGCTCTATTATCTCCGTACTCGCTCCGGAAAAGAAACAAGTAAAAAGATCGGTATCCAGTAAACTGAGTACAGAAGAGTACGGAATAATAATAAAAAAGAGCTCAACAACTCTTTTTTATTATTCCACATAATAAATATAATAACGTTGGCATACGCTATTAACTTGAGGTAAAATGAAGAATACAAAATAGGGAATATGAAGAAAACGAGAAAAGAAAAAATCAAAATAAAATGGTCGCCAAACTTTGCTTACGCGCTAGGACTTTTAACAACCGATGGTAATCTTTCAAAGGATACAAGACATTTTGATTTTACCTCAAAAGACTTGGAACAAGTCGTAAACTTAAAAAGATGTTTAAATCTAAAAAATAGAATAAGTCAAAAAACCTCGGGAACAAAAAAGAAATCTTATCGAATCCAGTTTGGAGATGTTAGATATTATAAATTTCTTCTTAGAATAGGTTTAAGCACCAATAAGTCGAAAAGTATCGGAGGCTTAGAAATTCAAAAAAGATATTTCTGGGATTTTCTGAGAGGGCATTTTGATGGAGACGGAACATTCTATTCTTATTTTGATAAAAGATGGAAATCAAGTTTTATGTTCTATACAGTCTTTGTATCGGCGAGTAAGAATCATATTGTGTGGTTGCAAAAAGAAATACAGAATCTAGCAGAAATTAAAGGGCACATAACAACTAACTTATATAAGTCAATATTCCAATTGAAGTACGCGAAATCAGAATCATTGAAATTACTTCCAAAGATATACTATGATAGGGGCGTTGTTTGCTTGTCTCGAAAACGCCTAAAGATAGAAAAAGCGCTGGCAATAACAGGCAAGAAACTGTAAAAACGCGCGCGGGTGGGCGATATTCGCATTTGAAGAATATCGCGGGCGCAAAAGCGCCCAGGATCGACACCCGCAACCGTTTTTTGATTGAGTCCGCCTAGAGCGGACGAGATATATGCGCGGGTGGCGAAATTGGCTAGACGCACTACCTTGAGGTGGTAGCGGCCGCAAGGCTATGGAGGTTCGAATCCTCTCCCGCGCACAGCGAGTGAAACGAGCGAGCACGGAGCGAGCAAACTGCTTTGCTCGCGTGAGGGATTCGAAGACCGCAGCGATGTGCGAGTTATCCAACGAAAGTCGGATAAGCGAGCACCGCGAGGGGCGGGCTGCGAGAATCGCGCCGTCAGGCGGATTACTCGTAGCCGAATCCTCTCCCGCGCACCATTGATTTATAAGGCCGTAGTAGATATAAAAAGAGCGCTGGAAACGCTCTTTTTATTTTCAAAAAGGAGGGTATATGCAACTAAAACCCCTTCTTGTCTGCTCTGAATGCGGGCGGTTCTACTTCGGTCCAAAACGCGGATGGGAGATCCCATCCACAAAGGACATTCTTGCCATCCCCGATGGCAAGAAAAAGAAGTACGAACTATGCTCTCTGCATAAAGAGACAAACAACAAGAAAGAAAAATCACCATAAGGAAGCGCGTAAATTTCTATCCAGCACCGCGCTTCCTTTTTTCATAGAACGTGCTATACCTAAATTAAGAGGATGGAGAAAAAGAAACTCATTATAGGAGTCATTGTACTCGTTGTGCTCGGGGGTGTGATGTTTTTTTTCATACAAAAAGGCGAGCAGACAGAATATCCACCGCTTGAAATCGATTGGTACGATACGACAACACAAGAAACACAGGAAGGCAAAGTTATCGAAAACAAAACGGAAAAATATCGCCTAACGGTTCCTGTAGAATGGTACTTGACTGAGGAAGGAAATTATCTTGAGGGATTGAAAGTTGTTTATCCGAAAACAGAAAAAAATACCGAATTTAACGAGGGCGTAATGCTTATCGTAAAGACAAGCCCACAAAACGAAAACCAAACTATTGAAACATTCTTAGAAGATCAAGACAGAAAAACGGAAGGTATCCCTTTCAAAGCAAAAATCGGAGAAGGCTTAAAGATTAATGTAGAACAACAGTACGACCCGGAGGACGAATTTTACAAACAGCAAAGAACGGATCGAGAAGAATACGATTATGTATTCACGAAAAATCATAAAATATACTGGTTAATTTGTTTTGCTGAAGGACTGGAATACAAGAGTCTTAATGAAAAGTGTGAAACGAGCGTGAAAACACTTGAATCTTATGAGTAAGAAAAAGAAGATCAGTCTGGAAATCATTTTCGTTCTGAGTAGTTCAATCACACTCGTTTTTGCCGCAGAAAGGTTCACGATGCCGATTACCGGAAGCGGTT
>Ga0209541_10004565_pt1 | contig 24533 bp, 25 predicted proteins | sample RifCSPlowO2_01_FD_184027 | JGI IMG/M metagenome (GOLD analysis project Ga0209541, IMG submission 184027) | Groundwater microbial communities from Rifle, Colorado - Rifle CSP2_plank lowO2_0.1 (SPAdes) (version 2) | ecosystem: Environmental > Aquatic > Deep subsurface > Groundwater | place... | reverse complement strand
CTTTTTTTATCTAATCTTACTTTATATGCTTTATAATATTCCTCTTGTTTTTTTCTTTCTGTTTCTAATCTTTCTTTTTCTCTTAATACTTGAAGAATTTTTCTTCTCTCTTCAATTTTTCTCTGTTCATTTATTTCCTCAACTTTTGTTACTTCAATTCTTTTTCTATGAATCTTTTTTAAATCTCCTACGGTTACCTTGGAAATGTTTGCCTTTTTAATGTCAAAGTCTTTTAATTCTTGTTCCTTGTCTTCTATTTCTATATTTTCTTTTAATCCAATTTCTTTTTCTTCTATAATTTCTATCTCTGGTTCTGGAATTTTGTCTAAGAGATTTCCTTCTTCGTCTAATAAAAGTGGGCTGGTTTTTTTTCTTGGCATCCTGTCAAACTCTGTTATCTTTCTCAAATTAACCTGGAAAATTTGCTCTATTTTTCGAATAACTGATTCTGAATTTTCAGGAAGCTTGCCTTTCTCAATCATTTCTACTACTATCTCTGACTCTCCTATAGATTCTCCCAGCTGTTTTTGAGACATTCCTTTTCTTCTCCTTACTTTCATAATCTCCCAATGAAAATTATCAATTAAATTTAATTGGTTTTCTTCTGGAAGCTCTAATTCCGGATGTTCTTCAATCTCCTTTAATTTATCTCCAATAAAAAATGTATCTTCTTTAAGAGAAGGCTTTCCAATTAATACCTTCATTCTGTCATAAACTTTAGCTGATTTTTCAACATCTTTTAATTGAACTGTATTCGGTTTTTTGATTATGGGAGTATTTTCTATTACAGAACACCTTAAACATAATAAAACCATCTCACCAAAATATATGGCATCAAAAAGCCTAGCTTTATCTCCACTTATTCCGCATCTTTCACATACCATCATTTTCAATTCCATGTTAATAGTTTCTTAGTAATAAAAATGTTGCTTTTTATTATTTTTTATTGTGGAAAATATATTATATTTGATTATTTATTTTGTACTTTTAGTCATATTTAGATAGGATATTATTTCTTCTTCTGTGTGAAATCCTTCTAAAACAAATTTTTCATTAATTATTATAGAAGGAAGTGAAGAAATGTTGTAGATTTCTTTTTGCAGTTCTATTGATCCTAAAAATGGCTCTTCCTGTGAATTGCCAATACGAAGATCGCCTGCGATTGGTAGCAAAATTACTTTATTTCCATATTGCTCTTTAACACTTTTTAGAGTATTTGAGATTACTTTTTGCTGTGCAACCTGAATATTTGTTTTTGGATCAGCTGAATAAATATAGACTATTGTATCGAAAGGATTATTGCATTTCTTTTTTAACAAAATAGAATTTAACCATAATTCAGTTTTAAGAAGTACATATCTTTTCTTTTCTCTAAAGAGATCGTCTGAAATCTGATTTGCCTCTTCATAACGTTCAAGCTCAAGCCCTTTTGTATAAAGGTTATCTGCAAAAATAAAATTTTGTTTAATTGCTTGTGAACATGACTGTGAATCCATAATTTGATAGTAATAATTTTGCAATTTAAGATCAAGTGCCTCTATCTCATAATCCTTATAGCTTTCAATAATCTTATTAGTTCTTAGTGATTCTACAAATATTCCTAATAAAAAAGCTATTACAAATATAACTACAGTTACTAAAAGAGATTCGAAAAAAATTCTGAATTTACTCTGCATTATTTTGTATACCACCTTAAATCCTTTGTTGCGATTTTATAGAGCGCTAAAATTAATGGAATTAAATAAAGCGATCTATAAAAAAATGAATATGCAAGTATCTTTAAAATATTTTTGTTGCCTGTTTCAGAATGGACAAATCCTATTTTATAATACCAAATTGCGAGAAAGAAAAATATACATGTTAAAATTAAGAGAAGAGTAATATACAGATTAATTTCTAGATATTTCCAATAGTCATATCCCAAAAGAGTATAATATAGAGAAACAAGATGATATGAACCTTTTACCCAGAGTAGTCTAATTAATAGTAAAAATCCAACTATAGCAAAGAAAAATGAAGCTGAAACATAAGGGATAACAAAATAGCCAAAAGCTCCTTTTTTAAACATAGTTCTCCAGTATTTCTTAACTGTTTGTAGTCCTCCTAGATTCCATCTAATTCTTTGCTTAACCCATGATTTAAAATCTTGGGGGACAATTGTATAAACAATTGCACTGTAGGACATTCTAGTATTATACCCTTCACTTAAAATATGCCAAGTAATTTCTATATCTTCGGTTAGATTATGTTGATCAAATCCTCCAACTTTCTGCACAACCGATTTTCTATATACACTTAGTGGCCCATTTGTAACATATACTGAATCTACAAAATCTAACAATTTTCTTGTCCATGCAATAATAGAATAGTCTAAAACTTGAAATCTTGACAGCCAATTATTCTTATTTTTAACTAAAACTCGTGAGGTAATTGCCGCAACAGAATGATCTTCAAAATGCCCTACCATTCTTTTAAGTGCGTCTTTATTAGGGTAAGAATCAGCATCAACCACTGCAATAAGTTCTCCTTTAGCATTATTAATGGCTAAGTTTAATGATAGTGCTTTTCCTGAATTTGGTTTATTAATAACTTTTATATGAGAATATTTTTTTTCTAATGTTTTTGCTATTTTAAGGGTATTATCAGTACTTCCGTCATTTATTATAATAATATCTAATTTGTTAGTTGGATATCTAAGCCTTAATAATGCTTTAACCGTTTCCTCTATGCTATCTTCTTCATTATATGCTGGAACAAGGATACTAATTGTTGGATATGATTTTATAGGGGGGTTGCTATAAAGCTGCTTTGAATTGCGATAATGTAAAAAGATAAATATCAAAATAAAAAATATTCCGAAGAAAAATAAAATGATATAAACGAGTGTAAAAAAATTTACCATGATTATTCATCAGTATTGTTTGGCAATTTATTATCTTGAAGATGGAAATAGTCATGAAATTCATCACTTAATTTTAATTCCAGAGTATGGCCTAATTTTTTTCCTATAATTAAGCCATTGCTAAGAAATTTTTTTATATGCTCGTAAGCTTTATTTCCTCTAATTTTTATTATAACTGATTGTTTCACTGGTTGTTTATAGGCAATAACAGCAAGGGTTTCTTGTTCTGCTTTAGTAAATTCTGAACTTCCTGTTGCTAATTTATTAATCATATCAAAATATTCTTTTTTAACATCCATTTTCCACATATTTTCTTTATTTATAACTTCAATAGCTGAATTATCGTTGTCATATTTTTCAATAAGTTTTTCTATTAATTCCTTTACCATTAATGGATTAATATCAGTTAAAAGAACCAAGTCTTTCAAGGAAAGAAAACGCGCTGCTAAAAATAAAGCAGCCTCTATTTTTTTCAGGTTATCATGCTCACTTTCTTCCTCTAATTCCTTCACTGTTTTAGAGCTAATAATATCTTTTTGATTTTCTATTGAGGACTTTGAATAACCCTCATTTCCGAAGGAAATCGCGTCAAAGTCCTTCTTAGAGAATTTTGATTTTTCAGGTTTTTCAAAATTCTCTATTTCTTTAATTTCCTCGTTTTTTTCCATTTCAATTAAAGAAGATAAGAAGATTTAAAGGTTTTTGTGTTAATTTGAATATTTTACATATTCCATTCCTGAGAAATATTCTGGATGAATTATTGAAGCAGATCTCCAATGAATCAATTATTCTTTGACTAGGTCTATTAAAATAAGCGTTTCCGTCTACAATATATACTTCACTATTTTTTACTGTATTTAATTCACTCCAAAGAGAATTTGAGGTTAATAAATGCATATCTTTAATTGTTTGATTAATCTTAAAACCGCAAGGGGCAATAATAATTTTATCTGGCTGATTTTCCAAAACTTTATCAAGAGTTATTTTTTGTGAATGTTTCCCCATTTCACCCTTCATATTCTTTCCTCCTGCTATTTCAATCATTTCAGGAACCCAATTTCCAGCAACCATTAATGGAGATATCCATTCAATACAACAGATTTTCGGCATATAACTCAAATTTCTTGTCTTATCTCTAATATAATCTATTCTATATTGGAGATTTTTAACTAATTCCTCTGCTTCTCTTTCTTTATAAGTTGCTTTTCCTATTGTATAAATATCATTGAGAATATCGTTTAAAACTTCTGGTTTTAAAGAAACTATTCTTGCATCGCAAATATGTTTATTTGTTGCTTCCTGAACATCTTTTAATGAAACTGCGCAAACTTCGCATTGGTCTTGTGTTAGTATTACATCCGGATTTAACTCTCTTAATTTATCCTCGTAAATATCATAAACACTCAATCCTTGTTTTACTATATTAATAACTTCTTTGTCTATTTCATCACTTCTTCCAGCAGGATTTATTTTACTTTTTGTTAAGATTGGCTTATTTTTTACTTCTTCAGGGAAATCACATTCATGAGATACTCCAACAATCTGACCACTAAGACCTAAAACATATGCTATTTCTGTGCAACTTGGCAACAATGAAGCAATTTTCATAAATAAATGAATGAAGTTAAGTTTAAAGGTTTTTGTGATTAAAATTCAATGATTCCATGAGCAGCTAATCTTTCATATTCTTCAAACCACCCTATAGCAAACTGTGGGAATAAGCTAATAAATTCCATACCTAATAGCGGAGTTACACATTTGCTCTTACTTTTTGTTACAGATACGTTTGTAAATGTTCTTTCTGCATACCTTCCCATGATATTTACATCTGAATAGCCAATATGTGAAAATGGATAAAAGTAATGTAATCTCTCACCACTCATTATAGGTTCTAACTTACCTTCTATAGTGTGTTTAGCTGAATAATTTTTCCAATCATCTAATCCTAAATTATATGGATCGTCATTTGTTATTTCATCTATTGCTGGTTCAGTTTTTTTCTTCAATACTTTTTTAACCATCTCATTATACCATCGAGTATATTCATCAGCAGTTTGTATATTGCGTATGTAACCTTTACTTTGTAAATTATCAAATTCAGTTTCTGGTAATTGTGCAAATAAAGGATACCCTGTCGCAATTATGGTATCACCATAAATACTATCTCCTATTCGCATGGTTGTTACTACTAGGTACGACCCCCTATTCACACCATTTGGACTAATAATTTCTCTCTCTAAAGCTAAAAACTCCCATGCTCCAGAATATGATTTATCCATAAATAAGAGTAGTAAGTTAAGTTTAAAGGTTTTTGTCTTAAACTTCCATTTCAATAATCAACTGCAAGAGGTCTGTGACGTGTCTTTTAATTTTCTTCAAATGATGTAATATTTCTTTTTCTTCATTATTGAAATTTAAACTATTAATTTTTTTACTCATTTGTTCATCTAGATCATAAATCTCGACAATCCTTTCTTTACTAAACTTATAAAATAATTTATAAAGTAAATCTAAAACTCTATTAACCTGACCGTGGATACTAATTATTCCGTGACCAAATTTTTTTCTTTCAGAAAATTCAGAAACATGAAAAGCAATCCGCTTGAATTCATCTCCTATTAACTCAAGTAAGAGGATTATAGCATAAATGCTGTTTGTTTTTCTTATCTTCTTATGACCAAGCTTATTTAAAATTCTCAAACAAAAATCAGTAAGTTTATCAATGTTTACATCAATATCCCTCACAGAATTTCTTATGTTTTTTGTTTTTTTGTTTAGCCCCACTAAACTCTCCTCGGCCATTGACAATAACAAAAGAAAAATTCTTCTTAGGGTATTATCAAATTCTTTTTCAGAATTCTCGCTTAAATTTTTTAATATACAGTAATATTTTCCCTGATCTATAATTTCAAAACCAATAAACCTATTCACGATATCTTTGATAACTTCTATAATCCTCATTTGTATTTTTCTCTCTAGAGATCCTAAACTTGATAATTTGATATCATACTTTTTGTTTATGTCTGAGAAAGTTAAGGTGATTTCATCATACCCAAGTCTATACAAAGAAATTAAATAACGCCATATTAAAAACTGATCCATTCCATCAATATTTATCTCTGTTTTAGTTAATGTTCCGCTTTTTCCCTCAGCAATTAACAATAAGTTTTTATTATTTTCCTCTATTTCTATTTCATCTCCTGCTTCAAGATTATATTGCGAAATCCATTCTTTTGGAAGAGTAATCGTTAAAGCTCCAATGCCTTGTTTTATTAATTTTCTTCTCATAATCTTCTAAATGCTTTAATGTTTTTAAATTTTTCTATTTTTATATTCTTAATATAATTATATTTTTTAATATATTTAATATAAGAATGAAATATAAATTGTTTTTTCTATTGTATCTTCATAAACTACTTAAAAATAAAATATGAGACTCGAAGAAATGATTGATCTAAACAAGATTTTAGTAGAAGTATCGAATCGGCATGTTCATCTTTCAAAAGATCATCTTGAGATATTATTTGGTAAACATTACCAGCTTGCAAAGAAAAAAATGCTTTCACAACCAGGGCAATTTGCATCAGAGGAAACAGTAACACTAAAATATAATGGATATGAAATAAAAGACGTTAGAATTTTAGGACCTACTCGTCAACAAACGCAAGTTGAGATTTCGGCAACTGATTCTCATTATTTAAAAATTAATGCTCTCTGTAGATTGTCCGGAGATATTGAAAACACTCCAGGAATAACAATTATCGGACCAAGTGGGAGAGTCGAATTAAATAAGGGGGTAATAATCGCTCACAGACATATACATGTTCCTTATGATTATGCAAATTATTTTAGAATTAAAGATGGACAGAGAGTAAGTTTGTTCATTCCTGGTAAGAGACCAGTAACATATCATGATATTATAACAAGAACTGGGCCTATTGAAAAAACTGCGTTAGCAGTACATCTTGATTCTGATGAAGGAAATTCTGTTTTAATAAAAAAAAATGCTTATGGAAAATTGATTATATAACCTTAAACAAGAAAATGAATATAGATATTTTAGTCAGGAGGCTAAACGGCTATGAAAAAGTAAAGTCAGATCTAAGTGGCGGAAATCTTAATGAATTAATATTACTTCGAGATGACCAGAAAAAGAAATATATACTTCAAGTTCAAAAAAAAGTCAGACCAGTTGGGGAATATTTATCAGAATTCTTTGAAACTGTAGGAATAGAGGATTATAGATATAGAAGTTTAGAAGAGCAGGTTCTGTTTAGTCAGCATTGCTTAGATAGGGGATTGCTTGTACCAAAGATATTTGAACATGATTATAATTATATAATAAGAGAATTCATTGAAGGAACTACATACTCTGAAGTCTTATCAAATTCAGAAAACGCCTTGCTACTAAGATATTTGCAAGAGCTAATGAATATACATAAAAAAGGAATTGTCCTTGGAGACAGATGGGGACCAAATGAACTAGTAACGCCTGACGGTGAGATTTATTTTTTTGATTTTGATATTGAATTATTAGATGAAAACAACGAAGAGTTTGAAATAGCTCACGCAATATATACTTCTGTTATAAATGCAAAAAATAAAAAAAACGCTATTTCTCTTATAACTAAATTTTTTGAAAATGGAGCCTTGTCTTATTATGATTGCGATATTTTAATAAAATTTTTAGAAAGGCATATAACTTTTTATGAAGGAAGAAGGAAACGTACTCAAACTAATGAGATTGTAAGGAGGTTAATAAAAAAACTAGAATAAAAATAAATTAATGAATATAAAAAATGGTATTTAACATTAATCAATTTTTTTGTGATATTTTTCCAAGAATAAATGATTTCGGAAAATATGCATTAGCAATTCAAAATGGGGTTCATATAATGCAGAAGGACTACATAGACAAGCTAATAGTAAATACTGCATTAACCGATGCTGACTTTATAGTTCAAGAAGGTTTATTAAGAACTTTTTTAGTAAATGGTTATGATTTTAGAACTCTTACCGAAGAAAACTCACCTTATAATGAAAAATTTTCATTGGAGAATGATATTTTAGTAAGTTTAGATCCTATAGATGAAACTTTGGCATATATGAATAATCTTCCTAATTTTTGTATTATCCTAGGAGTTTTTAGAAAAGGAAAATTGGAAGGATCTTTAATCCATACTCCTGCTTATGAAAAGTGTTATTGTGCTTCAGTTGAAGAAGAAAATGCTTGGATATGGGAAAAAGATATTGATAATAGATTTAAAAGAAATTCTTTTTCTTATAGTTTAAATGATGAAAATATAGTTTTTACATATAAAGCTCCAGATGATTTAGTAAGAAAACTAGAAAGAAGTGGCTTAAAAGTCTATAGTGGAGAAAAGAATGCTTCGCTTGAAGGAATTACTGCTCACTCAATCTTGAGAGGAAAAATTTCAGCTTTTTTCAGGACAAATGCTCCTGCAATAGACTGGGGACCTATTTCTCTTATTATGGAAAAAGGAGGAGGGTTTGTAACTGATTATGAAGGAAAGAGAGAGGGGATTTATCAATACTGGAATAGAAAAGATAAATGGAGAGATTCAAGAATTCCTTCATTGGTAGTTTCTGGAAATGAGGAGATACATAATAAAATATTAAATTTGATACGAAATGAAAAATGATAGAAAAAATGAAATCCTGCTATATACCAGAGATTCATATTGGAATAAATTTAAAAAATGAAATTATAAAAGTGTTTGAAGAAAAACCAGATATAGTTGCAAATCAAGATTCTATAAAAATTATAAGGGGTTTTATTGAGGATTCTTTAATTGAAAACCAAGCTATTTATTTAGCTAAGGATTTTGACAGCATTCGACTAAAAAATTTTATTCATTCAAAAGCTAAATCAATTGTTGCGATGGGTGGAGGGGCTGCCATTGATATAGTTAAATATATATCATTTCTAACGAAAAAAAGACTTATTGTTATCCCAACTATATTATCAACAAACGCTTTTGCAACTTCAAAAATATGTAGCAAAGAAATCGCTACAAAAGGTTCTATTGAAGCTAAAATTCCTGATAAAGTAATCATCAGCTTAGAGATTATTAAAAAAGCTGATAAACGTTTTAATATAGCTGGTGCAGGAGATATACTTTCTATTTATACTGCAAATTATGATTGGAAGCTTTACGATAATGAAAAACCGGAAGAATTTGATGAGGATAACTATAATGAAACCATAGCAAACGTCTCTCTTTCATTATTAAATTCATTAGAAAAAAATGCTAGACAAATAAAAGAACATACTTATGAAGGATTAGAAAGTTTGGCACAGTTACTGATATTATCTGGTTACATTACATCAATGTATGGAAATGGCAGGCCTGAAAGCGGTTCAGAACATTTGTTTGCAAACTCTATAGAATTAAACTTTAATAATAAATTTCTTCATGGTGAATTAGTGGCGTTAGGAACTCTTATCATGAGCTATCTACAAAACCAAGATGTTTCATATATAATGGATATAATAAACATCATCGGATTACCAAGATCTCTAACTGAAATCGGTTTAACATTTGAAGAAATAATAGACGCTCTAATAAAGGCGAAAGACATGAAAAAAAATAGATATACAATTTTACATAAATTAAATCTATCTAGAAGTGAATTTGAGAACATAATAAAAGAGCTTATTAAAAAAAATATTATTATGGAGTGAAAATGTGTGGAATAATTGGCTATAAGGGTGGGAAAAAATCAAGCGCAATTTTGCTTGAGGGGATTAAAAATCTTGAATATAGAGGATACGATTCTGTGGGGATAGCCACTATTTATGATGGAAAAATAGAGCTAAAAAAGGATGTTGGAAGAGTAGATGAAGTTAATAAGAAACTAAATTTCTTAGAGTTAAATGGATTTATAGGTATTGGACATACAAGATGGAGCACTCATGGAAAACCAAGCAAAGAAAATGCTCATCCTCACATCTCAAATGATTATAGTATAGCTGTTGTTCATAATGGTATTATTGAAAATTATAACGAGTTAAGAAAAGAACTGGAAAATGAAGGATTTAAATTTAAATCCGAAACTGATACAGAAGTAATCCCATTATTAATTGAGAAATATAACAAAAAAAATGACTTTGAAAAAGCAGTGATAAAAGCATTAAGAAGACTGGAAGGCAGTTTTGCGGTTATTATTATTAACAAGGATATTGATAAACTAATTGCAGCAAGAAGATTTTCCCCATTGATGCTCGGAGTCGGTAAAGATGAATTTTTTATTGCTTCTGATTCTACAGCATTTATCAAACATACAAATGATATAGTTTTTATGGAAGATGATGAAATGGTTATTATAGATGATGGGTTCAAGATAGTAAATATAACTGACAATAAAATAATAGACAAAAAGATTGAACATAATAGGATCAACTATTATTCTGCTGAGAAAGGCAATTATCGTCATTTTATGCTAAAAGAAATACACGAACAACCAAGAGTAGTAGAGAACACAATCAATTATTTTATTAAGAACAACTCTCTATTACATAATTATAAAAATTTTAACAGAATTTTGATTGTTGCTTGCGGCACTTCCTATTATGCAGGTTTAATAGGTAAATTTTTAATTGAATCTATAGTTAGAATTCCTGTTGAAGTGGATTATTCTTCAGAATTTCGTTATAAGGATCCAATTATAAATAATACTGATTTAGTAATAGCTATATCTCAATCTGGTGAGACAGCAGATACTATTGCTGCAGCAAAAGAAGCTAAAAACAAAAAAGCTAAATTGATAGCTATTTGTAATGTTTTTGGAAGTTCATTAACAAGAATGGCTGATACAACCTTATATACGCAGGCAGGAACAGAAATAGGAGTCGCGTCAACAAAGGCATTTACCAGCCAGTTAGCTGTTCTTTATCTTTTCTCATTGCATCTGGCTAAGATAAACAAATTAATGAACGAAAAAGAGATAAATAAAAAAATTAAACTAATGAAAAAATTGCCACTACAGATGAAAAAAATTTTAAGTAATAATAAAATAAAAGAGATTTCTGAAAAAAATTTTCTGTCTAATAACTCTGTGTTTCTTGGTAGAGGAGTTAATTACCCAGTCGCATTAGAAGGCGCATTAAAATTAAAAGAAATTTCATACATCCATGCAGAAGGAAGCCCTGCTGCAGAGTTAAAACACGGGCATATAGCATTAATTGAGAAAGATATGCCTGTTGTTGTTATTGCAGTTAAAGATAAAACTTATTATAAAATAAAAAGCAATATAGAAGAAATAAAATCAAGGGGAGGGAAAATAATAAGTATAGTTAATGAAGAAGATGAAGAGATTGAAAATATATCTGACGAGGTTATAGAGGTTCCAGAAACAGATTTATTGCTCTATCCTTTTTTAACAGTTATTCCTATGCAACTTATTGCTTATTATACTGGACTCTGTAGAAATTGTGATATTGACAAACCGAGAAATCTTGCAAAAAGTGTAACTGTGGAATAAGATGATAATAAAGAAAGCAGAGTTAGAAGATGCCAAAGGTATCGGGAAAGTTTTGATGGAAAGTTATAATATAAACTCTATTGGGGAAGGGGCGGATGTTTTTATAAATGAAACTGAAAAAAAACACTTTTTTCTCGTTGCTGAAGAAAATAAGGAAATTGTAGGATTAATTTCGTGGAAAACTCATGGGTTACTAAAACATGAGTTAGCTGAACTAAGTAGAATTGCTGTTTTATCAGAACATAGGGGGAAAGGCATTTCGGAAAAACTTTTTGAAGAATTATTAAAAAACAGTAAAGCGTATTACAATACAAAAGGATTTGCACTAAGAAAACTTTTTTTACAGACTCATCTTTCAAATGTTAGAGCTCAAAATTTTTATAAAAAATTAGGATTTAATCATGAGGCAACATTGAAAAATCATTACTACAATGGAGAAGATGAAATGATATTCAGCATGTTTTTTTAAAATGAGTAGATTAATAATCCTTGATTTAAATGATAGAAATTTATCTTACTTCAACAACCTTTAAAAACTGGGTAAATTAGTGTTAAAATGATAAAAGCAATAATCTTTGATTTGGATGATACATTATATGATAATAATCCTTTAACAGAAATGGCATTAAAACAGGCAATTAATGTAATGATTAAAAAAGGACTTAAAAGTAATTTTAATGAAGCCTTTAAAAAAATAAGAGAAATAACAAAAAATTATCCTACGAAAGATAGATTTGTGGAAGTAGTGAAGCATTATGGTCCTTTTAATGAGGAGCTTGTTAAAATTGGAAAGGAAAAATATTACAATGCTGAATTTGATGAAATAACTCCTTTTCCTGATACTATAGATGCACTGGAAAAATTAAAGGAAAAGTGTAAATTGATTTTAATTACATCTGGAAGCAAGGTTCAGCAGAATAAAAAAATTGATGTTCTTGGAATAAGAAATTATTTCGATCATATTTTTATTGATGAAATAAATGAAAAGGAACATTTGTTTTCTCAAACTGTTAGATTGTTAAAATTGCTTCCTGATGAAATATTAGTTGTTGGTGATAGAATTGATCAAGAAATAGAAATCGGAAACAGATTAGGAATGAAAACAGCACGAATGTTACACGGAAAATTTTCGCAGCTTATTCCTGAAAACATTTATCAAGAGCCAGATTATATTTTAAAAAATATAGGAGAGATAGTTGATGTAGCAGGAAAGGATAACAAGTTAAAGATTGTTACTATTGGCGGCGGAACAGGAACTTCTTCTCTTTTAGAAGGATTAAAAAAATATACAGAAGATATAACTGCTATTGTTAATGTTACTGATACTGGCAGAAGTTCTGGAAAAATTAGAAGAGAAATGAATATTATTGCTCCAGGCGATACGAGAAATTGTTTGATTGCTTTAGCAAATTCTGAAAAACTTATGAGCGATTTATTCCAATATAGGTTTGAGAACGGAAATTTAAAGGGATATAGTTTTGGAAATTTATTTATAGCTACTCTTAGTAAGTTAACAGGAAGTTTCGAAAAAGCCATAGGAGAAGCAAGCAAGATTTTACAATTAAAGGGCAAAGTTATTCCAAGTACATTTGATAATGTTAACATTTGTGCTGAATTAGAAAATGGAACAATCCTGAATGAAGAAGACAAAATAGTTGACAGACATAATGACAAAGTTCATTTAAGAAGTCCGATAAAAAAAGTCTTTCACCAACCAGAAGCAAAGGCCAATGAAAAAGCTATTAAAGAAATTGAAAAAGCTAATCTAATTGTCATCTGCCCTGGGAGTTTGTTTACTAGTATAATAAGCAACTTGTTAATTAAAGGAATCTCCAAAGCTATTAATAAATCAAAGGCAAAAAAAGTATATGTGTGTAATATCATGACGCAAGTTTCTCAAACTCATAATTATAAAGCTTCAGATTATGTGAAAAGAATAAAAGAGCATATCACATTAGATTATGTTATTCTCAATAACAAAAAACCCTCTATGAAATTATTAAAGGAATATAAAAAAGAAAATGCTTTTTTAGTTGAAAATGATTTTAAAGAGCTTAAAAAATTAGGAATTAAAATAATAGTTGAGGATGTTTTAGATGAATCTGCTGAAAAGAAAACTTTGTGGGAAAAAAAAGATTTATTGAGACATGACCCAGATAAAATTGCAAAATTATTAGCTGGATTAATAAATGATTAACTATGATATCTCTATAATGCCAGAATCTGATGTTTTTGGATTAGAAGAAATATCTCGGATTATTGGACGATCATAATCCCTAATTGTCTCGCTTTCATCTGACATATATTTTTTTATTTCATAAGGTTTTCCGATTGCATGACATTTTTTTATTGTATCTTCAGTTCCTCTTGTATTATTTACCAAGAATGCTACAAGGGCATCACATCCATATACAATTAACCCATTTCTGTCAAGGTATGCAAGAGTCCTGTAGTCATCATTTCTACCTACTAAAAAACGATCTTCTTCAAAATGAGTTTCATCAAAAACAATGTCGCGAAATTTATACAATCCTTCTAGTAAGGAGATATGTTCTCTTGCTTGACTTGCTTCTATTCCTTTTTTAGATTTTCCTTTTTTAATTGCATCTTGGAAGCGCTCTATAAATGAGTATTTATTAACTGGAAGTACTACTCGTAATTTTTTAGGAATATCTCTTTTCCTCACTGCTTCTAACACAGTTCTTATAGCTACATTATCAACTCCCGGCGCACCTCCAGTTATTATGCCCATTCCTTTACTTAAGGCATATGATACAACATTGTAAACATCATCTATAACCTCTGCGTTTGTTTGCTGCCATGATCCACTTATTCCTATAAGAGGCCTGATATATCCTTGTTCATCCTCTAGCAATTTTTCTAAAGGATTAAACCGTATATCAAATCGGTCGTATGTTCCAAGTAATTCTTTCATCTCTAAAGGATTTCTATAAGCCTCTATCTGCAATCTTTGACGTTTTTGCATTCTTTCGCGTTCCTGAAAAGTAGTTCTGCCAATACTGTCTAAAAAATCATATATTTCTTTATTCCTTTCTGGATTCATTGGTTTTATCATGGTAAGGGAAATTTTGTTTATTTTAAAAACATTTCTATACCTCTTTGAAGAACTTTCCTATAGAATATAGTTAAGGTTATTTTTAATTTTTTCGGTAGTTTTTTCAATAATTGTTTGTTATAGAGGACTTTGAATAACCCAGTTTTCCGAAGGAAATTTGGTAAAGTCTTCAAAATCTCCGATTTTGAATGAATCAGAAATTTTTAATTTCTGAGTCCTTCTTAGAGAATTTTGATTTTTTAGGTTTTTCAAAATTCTCTATATTTTAAATCTTAGTATGGCTCCTATTCCTCCAAGATTATAAAATTGTACTCCCTCCTCGGTATCTGTTGAAATAAACTCAACTTTTGCAGAGATATCCTTGGCTTTTGCTTCAAATTTTTTAATTTCTTCTTTAGTCAATTTTTTTGATAACAATAATATATGAACTGCGCCAAAGTTTAAAGCTTTTTCGACTGCAGTTTTTCCATATGCTGTTTTTTCTCTTTCTTTTCCAAGCATGTTAAAAAATTTTTCTAGAAGTTTTTTCTCTACGTGTATTTCCTGTCCTACTAATAAATCTGCAGATGTTTCAACCAAAAGTTCTAAACCATGTTCATCAGCATAACCAATATCTTTAACTCCTAAAATTTTTTCTTTCAATTCAGTTACTAAATTTCCTTCTTTTAGGAAATCTTCTTTAGTTGGACCTGGACCTCCTACTAAAATCCCTTTTAACTCTTTCATATGAAAAAATTCTTGTTTAGCTATATCTGCAATTTTCCTAAAAAATTCTTTTGCCATTCCTTCTCTAATACGAGCATAACGAGCACTCGATTGTCCTCCTTTATTCGTTTTTCCTGGAATATAAGATTCAAACTTATGAAGAACTCTTATTTTTTTCCCTATCAACAGACCAATTGTCGCCTCGTTCCTCTCTATAACTATCAAACCATATACCTCTTTTTCTTCTAGCATTTCTTCCAAAGGATCAAGAACAAAATTTTGATCGCATCTGTACAATCTGATATTTAGTTCTTCTGGAGGTTCAAAAATTTCAGTAATAAAATTATTTTGACCCTCAATTTGAGAAACATTTCCCGAAAATAATCCCAGACCATTTTTTGGAGTTTGCTTCATTGATTTGGTTATTCTTATTAAAGATTCTAATGCTTCCTGGACATTTTTTCTTGTAGAAGTTGATTTTATATTTGCAGCAGTAGATTTTTCTGATTCTAATTGTTTTGTAATAATGTTAATATCAAAACCTGCCGGTACATAAACAGTTATCAGTTCTGTGTGTCTTGCCCTATAATCTTTCATTTTCTGGACAAATTCTTCTAACATTATTTTTTGTTGTTCATTCAAAGCCATATTACCAAAAGAAAAGATATGTTTTTAATTGTTTTCTTTTAGGATATAACCGGAAAATTTAGAACAAATTTAATAGAGAAAAAATATTTAATAATAACTTTATAATAGTAACAGATAATAATGTTTATATAGCTGTTTTATTTCATAAATTCATGCTTCCTTTATTTGAGAAAAATAGAAAATTAATTACAGGAATTATTGTTTTAGCCCTTCTTCTATTTATAATTTATGCAACTCTAAGATTTATTTCTGCTTTTTTTGGAGCAGTAATCCTAGCTTATATTTTTTATCCTTTAAATAAAAAACTAAGGAAAAAAGGATTTTCTCCTAGGAGTGCATCATTAATAATTTTGATACTTTCCTTGATAATTGTCATCATTCCACTTATTTTCATTATTAATGGTATAATAAAACAGATTTCTCTTTTACCAGGACAAATAGAAAAAATAAGAGAGCTTAAAGATAAGATAAATGAATTAACTCCCTTTGATATTGATATAAATGTAAACCAAGTAATCAATCAAATAACTCCTTTTTTAGCAAGGTCTATTACCCCTCTTTTTACTAATATAATTAATGCATTTGTTATCTTATTTTTGTTATTTTTTTTACTTTACTATTTTTTATTGTACTCTGATGAAATGAAAGATATTATCATGAAATACCTTCCTTTTGATAATAAAACAAATGATAAAATAATTGAACAATTTAAGCAAGTTACTAATTCTACAGTTATAGGAACGTTTTTCATAGCTATTGTTCAGGCTGTTTTTCTCTCTGTTAATTTTTACCTTCTTGGGATTCCTGGAGCAATTTTTTGGGGTTTTGTAACTGCTATTCTATCGTTTCTTCCTGTTGTTGGACCTCCTGTTGTATGGATTCCTGCAGTTATTATTCTTTTTTTATCTGATGAGATAAGCAAAGGAGTTGTTTTGATTATTGTTGGTATACTGATAAGCACACTTGATAATATTCTGAGGCCGGTTATAAACCAGAAATATGGAAGTATTCATCCTATTACCTCTATTCTTGGGATTTACATCGGCATAAGCCAATTTGGTATTATTGGTATATTCATAGGGCCTTTGATTGTCGCATATTTTCTTTTGTTTTTTAACATTTTTAGAGAGGAGTATAGAGAATTTTGAAAAACCTAAAAAATCAAAATTCTCTAAGAAGGACTTTGACAAATTTTCTTCCGGAAAACGTGGTTATTCAAAGTCCTCTATACGAAAAAGTGATTAAAGAAACATCGCGATTAAGAGAAGTTGTTTGCAGTAAATTTAATCTAATAATGAACAAACAATTTGGGCTAATTTCTGTTTTTCACGAAGAAAATTTGTGAAGCAAAAAGAAATTACCTCTTAATCTGCTGTTGCTTGACCGAACTCTGAAAGAGTGAGGCACGAGTGGAGCAAAAAGCGACCTCGTGAGTTTTAATTTTTCTTTCAGGGTGGGGGAGGAGGTGGAAGCGACGACCATTTAATTTTGAAAGATTGCCCGCCCGCTTTTTGTTTCTTTTTTCTAAAAAAGAAAATGAAATAATCTTGGGGGGGTGGGAAAATTAGAATTATTGTATCCCGCAAGTAGATTTTTGTTCTTCAGATAATCCTTCTTCATATAAATCTACATTGAATATAGAACTGCAACACCCTTCTCTAGTCCTGTCATCAAATCTACATAAAGAAGGGTCGTTCTTTTTCTCAGCAAAATAACTATAACATTCGCTTCTAAGGTAAATCCCCTTAGATTTCTCATCTATAAGAGAAGTGCAGATAGTCTCATCCTCTTGAGCCATAAAGAAGTTACGTTCACAAATAGTTCCTGGATATGAGTCTTTACAGATATTAATGTTATTTTCTTCTATAGCTTTTTTAGAATAACAATTAGTATCTCCAGAAAGGCATCCTCCTTGCATAAATAGATTAATAATTATTGCTAAAATTAAAATTGCAATAAGACCTCCCAACATGTAAATTATTATCTTTTCATTGTATCTAAATAAAAACTTATAAAGCAAAGTTAAAAGAAATGAAATTATTAAAAAGATTAAGGGCATATATATAAAGAAAAGTAAGGCGAATCCAAGTTGTTCAAGTTCAGTTTCTCCAATAGTAGTTGTGAGATACATAATTAAAGACAAGATAACCACAACCCCTATAAGAATTAGAAATCTTTTCCAAAAACTTTTTTTATTTTCTAAATTATTAAGGATAAAATAATTTGAAAACAACATGAAAATAGAAAAAGGAAGAGCTATCCAAAAACTCCAATAACTTATTTCAGAAATGCTCCCAGCTTCACCTTGTGAGAAATATAATATAAATGTAGAAGAAATAATAAAAATTGTTACAAATAATAAAACCGCGTGTAACAATGATTTTTTTAATATTTTCATAATATGTATTACAAAACAATGCTTAAAAAGCTTTCTTCGGGGGGAAGATTATTTCAATATAATAGAAAAATTTGGGAGAGCGACAGCGAACCTTTTATCCATTGTTATACAAAGTGCGAAGCATTTTGTTGGTCTTCTCTTTGGTCGGATAAAAGAAGTTTTTCTCTGAAACGAAGTTTCAGCTATTTGTCCGAAGGACTGCGGGCAATCTCTCACTATTTCTGTCGGGAAAGAAAGAAAAATTAAAATTTGGGCGAAGCCAAGCAACAAAATTATTTCTCTATAAATTCTACGTTATCTAAGTCTTGAAATTCTTTGTCTCCTGTCAAAAATTTAATTCCAAAATCTAATGCTATAGCATAACCAAGACAATCAGCATAAGAGAATTTTTTAATATAATTTTTTAATTTGAAACGAGAAGCTTCAAAAATATGTTCATCTTTAATCTGGACTGCTATTTTTTTAAATTGATAAAAAAATTCTCTTGCTATTTTTTCATTGAAATCTTTTAATAAAGTATAATACAATTCATATATATTATATAAACAAGTAAATAAGTTATGATCCAAATATTTCTCAAATTTCTGATTTCCCTTTGCAATTTCAATCATTGCGTAGGTGTCTAGAAAGTAGCTCAACTCGTTCTGAATCTTCTTTTCTTCTTTCATCCTTAAATTTTTGGGTGTCTATTCTCCAGCCTTTTAATTTTCCAAAAAGTTTTCTTAAATTTGGTAAATCTTTTTTTAACAAAATTGTTATTTCATCTCCTTCCCTAAAATTCTCCTCTTCTAAAGCATCTGAAGGGATAATAACTCCAAGTGAATTTCCCCATTTCCTTAATTTTGATTTTATCTCTATCATATTACTACATAAACTCAGGATTATTTAAATATTTCTGAATTTTTATTTTTATAGAGATCTTTGCATAAATCCAATTTCCTAAGGAAATCTGGCAAAGTCTTCAAAATCCCTGATTTTGAATGTATCAAGAATTTTCTTATAAAAATAAATTCTTGAATACCCCAAAAATGCTACTCCATAAAAAAAGCATTTTTGATGAATCAGAAATTTTCAATTTCTGAGTTTTTATTAGAGAATTTTGTTGCCCCTATTTTTTCAAAATTCTCTATAGAATCAATTAACTTCAAACTTCTTTACTATTTCTTCTTCTACAAAATGCATTTTTCCTGGGAATATTATGCAAAAAGGTTCTTTGATTGATTTTGTTTTTAACTTATCTAAAGATCCATAAAGAATCTTGCTATTTTTTGTTCCTAACATTGAACAAATAATAATTTTATCAAAATATAAATTTTGAGCTTTACTCGATTCTTCTAATTGTTCGAGCACTTGTTTGAAAGATAACAATGGATTAATAAGGATGAGAGAATGCGCATTTATTTTTTTATTCTCAATTACATAATCAATAAAACTTTCTGGCTGATAATTTTTTTCCCATTCTGGCATGCTTGTAATTTTTCCAAACTTATATAATTGTAACCCTGTCTCTGCAATAGCATCAAAAATACTTGCTGAATAAACAATTTTGAATTTAATTATTTGTTTTTTACATTCTTCAATTAAAGAAATATGAGTTGTAGCAAATAACGGAGAGCCATATACCAACAAACAAATTGATTGTTTTTTTGCTTCTTTAATAAGGAAATCTGATTCAACCTGCTCTCTATTTAAAACTATAATTTTTCTTTTAAAAATTTTTTCCAATTTTTTTATTGAATAAGGAAAGCTAACTGTATAAACTTCTAAATATATTTTTTTAGAGCTTTTTATAGCAGATAATCCTTGCAAGGAAATTCCTTGTTCATTTAATCCTAGACCTATAAAATATAACATGTTAATTAAAATTTTTTATGATTTCTTTTATTAAATTTATTGCATTTTGATATGATTCCTCTGTAAAAATGTTATTTTTAAATGATTTCAAATTATTTAATCCTTTTTTTAAGAATTTAATAAGAAGAGTTTTATCTTTGGGGAATAATTCTTTATTGATAACAGTAACATACTTTTCTTTTTTTGTTCCTCTTTTTGGATTTAAATATACTGCTAATCCCAATTCAACCTCTTTGCCTAGTATTTGAACGGGCATTAACTCTAATTTATCTTTATATTTTTCAGCAAGATTCCTTATTAATTCTATATTTGGCAGTTCACTAAAGTCAGATAATTCTTTATCTTTTGACAGTATATATTCCCCAATAAAAAATTTTTCCATATATAAGGAAGAATCAAAACCCTTAAAAATCTTATTAATCTTTAAAATTAATGTTTGGATTGTTAAAAAATAATAATGTAAAAGACTACAGAAGATTTAGATGGTTTTATACTTCTGATGAAACATTAGTAGTTGGTGGAAAAAGTGATGAGCAAAATGAACTGGTTTTGAAATATTTTTTGAAACCACAATATATTGTTGTTCACACAAGTTCTCCTGGAAGTCCTTTTATGATTATTCAAAGTGAAAACCCTTCTAAAAATGATATAGAAGAAGCCTCTGTTTTTTGTGCTTGTTTCTCTAAGCAATGGAAAATGTTAAAAAGTGAAAAAGAAAAAATAGGAGTGGATATTTTCAAAGGAGAACAAATGTACAAAACGAAAGTTATGAAAAAAGGAACTTTTGGTGTGAAAGGAAAAGAAGAAACATTAAATGTAAAGCCAAAATTAGCGCTCGTTGTTCAAAAAGGAAAAATAAAAGCTGTACCTCTTGTACCTTCCTTAAAAACTTCATATAAGATCCTTGCGGAGATTGTTCCTGGAAAACTTAACAAAAACGAGGCAACTGAAAAAATTGTTAAAAAAATTAAAGATAAATTTAATTTTCCTGTTTCAAATGAAGAAATTATGCAGGTTATACCCAGTGATAAAATTGGAGTAAAGTAAACGTCATGTATTCTATTTTTATTTAAGGTAAATATTTTTCTAATTATATAGTCACTAATTAATGGCTACAATAGAAAAATTTAAATAATGAGTTTTCTTAATAAACTCATGGAAACTTTCCCTCATAAAGTTGAGGCATTTACTCGAATGATTGAACGAGATTATGCAGAAGGAACCCCATTCTTTAGAAAATTTGTGAGCTTAGCTAAGAAAATATATCCTATATTACAAGAGCAGGATTTTGAAGATGTTTATCAAAATGCTTTATTGAGTCTTACTTGTAAAAATTCGGGCAGGTATGCCATAGAAAATTATTCATATGATATTGATCAAGAAAAAAGAATAGATGAAGATAGAATCTTAAGAAAGTGGTTTATTCGTTGTTTATTAAACAAATGTGTTGATTATATGAGACGTAAAAAAAATACTTTCTCTATTGATGATGTAGATGGACCTGATTTAAGTTTAGTTCGAGATTCTGAAGAAAATCCTTTAGAAATATTAATTAGAAGAGAAATAAAAGATAAGGTTAAACGAGAATACCATCGATTAAATCCAATTCATCATCAAGTTGTTAGACTAATTTATTTTGATGGATTAAAATATCATGAAGCAGCTGAAAAATTAGGGATTCCATTAGGAACAGTTAAAAGTAGATTGCATGCTGCTATTTCTCGTTTAGGAGAAAGATTAGAAGGATTAAAGGTTGCTTAAAATGGATTATAGATAGGGCAGCATAACTTTTTAAATTTCTATTTACAATTATAGAATATGACTTCGCAATTAGAGATACAATTAGGCAAGAGAGGACTTACCTCCACATTTTTAGAAGATATCAAAAAAAGATTTGAAAATAATAAAGTAAACAATATTAAAATAAGTGTATTGAGAAGTGCGCGAGAAAACAGAGAAGATATGAAAAAATATGCAGAAGAGATTAAAAATTATTTAGGAGATAAATACACATATAGGATTTTAGGTTTTAGTATTTTCTTGAAAAAGTGGAGAAAAAATAGAACATGAAAATAGTCGCTGAAAGCATCAATGAATTAAAGAAAGAAATACGAAAGTTAAACGTTGATGTTGAAATAAATGATATAATAAAAATTGATCTTCCTTTTGTTGATTCTCAACCAACGTTTACAGTTGTTAATATTCCTTCATATGGTAATAATTCTATTAACCTTATTTTTGTTGCTAATGATAAAATAGTAATAAATTCTCATCTTAATTCTTTTTCTACTGAAAAAAAGTTTGAGAAAATTGTCAAAAAAAATGAAGGAGAAAGCACTATAACAATATTTATGTTGCTTAAATCAATTCTGAAAAATTATTCTCAGGAGTTTCTAAGGATACGGGATGTAATGAATAATTTGGAAATTGATCCAATTCTTGATTCAATCGAAGAAGCTGCAAGAGAACTAAGAAAATTAACAGACCGAATGGAAGGGTTATTACAATTGATAATTGAATTAAAAGAAGAAGATATTCATTGTTTTAATGTTTCCCTTATTGATTTTGATTATGAGTTATTTAGCACTGAAACAAGATATTGGCTTGAAAGATGCAGAAGCCATATTTATAGAATTGCTTCTTTACGAACAAAATCAGAAATGAAATCTAATAGAGAACTTAACGATACAATGAAAAAACTTACAGTTATTATGACTTTTTTAACAATTGTAAGCATTGTGGTGAATGTTCCTGGGACAATAGGAGCTATTTTTGGTATCCCAGCATTATCAAATGCTTATTTTGATTCTCATACCACCATACTTATTATAACCTTAGTTTTAACAACTATCTTATCAATATTGCTTGGATATATGTATTGGAAATATTTGAAGTTGAAGTAGAAAAAAAATCAAAAGATATATATATCTTCTTAATTAATTTAGTTTATGAAAAGAGGTATTAGTGTATTATTATTTCTCATTTTATTTATAGTTTTAACTCTGAATTTTATATCTGCAGGTTTTTTTGATTCACTAAAAGAATTTTTTAGTCCTTTTATCACCGGCAAGGCAGTTGATGAAAAAATAGGATTAGTCTCTCATTGGCCCTTTGAAAATAATTATAATGATAATATCGGAAATAATCATGGCAGTGTTAATGGAAATCCGGTATTTAGCGAGGGGGAAGTAGGAAAATCTCTTAAATTTGATGGCAATGATTATATTAAAATTGCTCCTAATAAAAACCTTGATTTACAGAAAGCTTTTACTATAAGTGTGTGGATTAATGCAGAATCTTCATCAAGTTTTCAGACTATACTTGCTAAAGAGCAAGATTCCTCTGAAGGTTGGTCAAACAGAAATTTCTGGTTTGCATTGTGGGATAATGGAAAACTAACATTAAAATTCTCCTCTCTTTCAAATAATAACGATTGTGATATAATAGGAGGTAGTGATTTAAGAAATAAAGGATGGAAGCATGTTGCCGGAGTTTATGATGGTGGTAGTTGTAAGATTTACGTTGATGGTGGATTAGTTGGAAGTGATAAAACATTAAATGCTCCTGAAGGAATTGGACAACCATTGCTTATTGGATTAGAAAGCAATTATAGAAAAAGAGGATTTAAAGGAGCAATTGATGAGGTGAGGATATGGAATAGAGCGTTTTCTAATTCAGAAGTTAAAGAACTATATGATAACTATCTTCCTAAAGAATCAAATGCTGTTTGTGGTAATGGGGTTATTGAAACAGGAGAAGTATGTGATAGTAATTCTCAACTATGTATTATTAACGGATATTTTGGCAGTCAATTATGCAATAATCAATGTAATGGATGGAATGCCTGTGAAACTAAAGAATTTTGTGGAGATGGAAGTAGAAATGGAAATGAACAATGTGATGATGGAAATAATATTAATGGAGATGGATGTGATAATAGTTGTAATAATGAATTAAAAAATACTCAATGTAATGATACGATAGATAATGATGGTGATGGAAAAATTGATTATCCTAGTGATCCTGGATGCAGTTCTGCAGAGGATAATGATGAAAGCGATGTAATTAATGCAACATGCACAGATAGTGATGGTGGAAAGGATTATTATGTGAAAGGCATTTCAAATCATGGTAGTGTCAGTTCTGTGGATTGGTGTTCTACAAATACCAGCCAAGGTATTGTAAATGAAAATTGTACGGGAAAAAATTGTATATTAGTTGAACATTATTGTCGCCCAGCAAGCGAAGGAATAGAAGGAATAGATACTCAATTTTATAATTGTCCTAACGTCTGCAAGGATGGAGCATGTGTAAGTGGAGAATTAACTTCTTATTCTCATTGGCAATTTGAAAATAATTATAATGATGATGTTGGAAGTAATCATGGTGTTGGTGCTGGCACAATTTTTGTTGGCGGAAAACTAGGAAGAGCAGTAAGTTTTGAT
>Ga0209541_10004560_pt1 | contig 24567 bp, 26 predicted proteins | sample RifCSPlowO2_01_FD_184027 | JGI IMG/M metagenome (GOLD analysis project Ga0209541, IMG submission 184027) | Groundwater microbial communities from Rifle, Colorado - Rifle CSP2_plank lowO2_0.1 (SPAdes) (version 2) | ecosystem: Environmental > Aquatic > Deep subsurface > Groundwater | place... | reverse complement strand
GGCGTACTCCTGAAACCTTTCTAGCCTGGGTTGAGGTTGTTCTTAAAAGCAAACAAACAATTGTCTGCAATGAAAGCAAAAACCCACAGAAATAAGTTGTTTAACCCCCGATCGGTGCATTTTCATTTACTTTAGGGTATTAACTCAAAGCCATTGAAGGTTTGCCATAAGCGTTATAAAATATGGTAAATGGCTAAAATAAAAACTAGTCCCAAATCGCACAGTTACGACCACCCCTTTAAACCTAGAAAAGTCCGTTCCCGGGCTTTTAACCAAGTTTATTGGCCTTACCTCCCCGTTATTTTGATCGTCGGCTTACTGTTTTCTCTGGGCCTTGGCCAAAGCGGCTTTAAAAAAGCTCTTATGCGCCCCAATACCTCGGTTTTAGCCTACGCCAACAGTATGCAAGACCTGGCTTTGTTGGCTGACACTAATGCTGAGCGTTCGCGATTCAACCTAGCATCGCTAAACTTAAATTCCCAGCTGGACCAAGCGGCGCAGATCAAGGCTAACGATATGGCCGCGCGTAATTACTGGAGCCACCAAACGCCAGACGGCAACCCGCCATGGGTATTTGTTGCCCAGCAAAACTATTCTTATCAAAAACTGGGCGAAAATTTGGCGGCCGGTTTTGATAGCGAACGCTCAGCCATCAATGGCTGGATGGCCAGCCAGACGCACAAAGAAAACCTGTTAGACCCCGGCTTCAGCGAAGTCGGATTTGGAATTGCTCAAAACCCGAATTACACATCTGCCGGCGGCGGCCCGATGACCATAGTCGTGGCCTTTTACGGCCAGTCAGACTCCGGCGGACCAAAAATCAGTATAGTAAAAGGTGACAGCTCTTCGAAGAACGTCTCACTGGCCCAACTTGCGGTAGCTAAATTACCAGTTGTCGGTCTGGCAACCAACCTAGCTATCTTGTTAGCCGCCGGCGCCCTAGCCTTTTGGCTTGGCCGGCATTTCATGGCCCTAAAGAGAGCCTTAAGAAAGGGCGAAAAGTTTGTTTTTAGTCACCCATTCTTAGATGTCGGCCTAATAACCATCGCCGCTTTATCTTATTTGCTAACCAGAACCGCCGGCCTTATACACTAAGTAGTTAGTAACTAGGAATTAGTAATTAGTTTTTTTTATCTTAATCTTTCCTATTTACTATTTTCTAATTGCTAATTTCTCTACTTTACGACGACGTTGGTGGAGCCAAATACCGAAGCCAAATCTCTTATGCTGGCCTCGTTCAAACTGACCATTTGGGGCAACTTAATAACTTGCTTGCCCTCACTCGGACCGGTAACTATGACCACCTCGGTGTCACCGCGGTGATCGTCCAGTTTTTGTTTAAGAGCCATCAGCAGACTTTGATTTTCGCTATCTTCTATCCTGATATAAAGCCTCTGCCTAGCAACGCTGTTTGGCACAGGAACGGTCTTTGGAGCCTTCGGTTTCTGGCTGCCAGGTTTATACTCTTTAGCATCTTGGACACTAATAATTTCTATTTTGTCCGGTAATATCTTTAACTCGCCAAGCGAAGCGCCCGATTGCCCGTCGCGAGAGTTAATTTTACCAGTGGCGATTACTACTTGGTCCCTCATAAGCTCCCCGGGCTTATAAATTTTCGGGAACAAAACCAGCTCTAGTTCGCCGCTGGTGTCAGCTAGTTTAACAAAAGCCATTTTCGAGCCGTTTTTGGTAGTTATCTCGCGTATTTCGGAGATTGAACCACCGACAGTTACGTCAGCGCCGTCCATTTCCGGTCTTAGGTCAGCTATTTTAATGCTGCGGTTTGACAAGATGATTTCGTAGTCTTCAAGCGGGTGTTTACTTAGGTACAAACCGAGCAGCTCGCGCTCCCAAAGCAGCTGTTCGCCGGCCGAAAACTCCACCGGTGCTACCTCTAGCGCCAGGCTAGACATCTGTTCACTATCAGCTATGCCGCCAAACAGATTAACTTGCCCTGAGTTTGCATCACGCTGCAAACGGTTAGAAAGAGCCAAAATATTGTCTAGATTATGGAGCAGCTGGCTGCGGTTGCCAAAGCTATCCATAGCGCCGGACTTGATAAGGCTTTCCATTGACTTTCGGTTGACTATGCCGGGGTTGACATGCGCGCAAAAATCCTCAAGCGAACTGAATTGGCCGCCTAGTTCTTCACGGGCACGTAGGATCTCGGAGGCTGCGCCGTGTCCAACGTTTTTAATGGCATCTAAACCAAAACGGATTTGATTAGTTTTCGGTACCACCGCGAATTCATGGAAGGATTGGTTGACTTCTGGCGCCAAAACCTCGATCCCCATGTGTTTGCATTCGGTAATTTCGATGGACAGACGGTCGATATTGTCATAGTCACTGGTCATCAACGCCGCCATAAAAGCCTGGGGATAATGCGCTTTTAAATAAGCAGTTTGGTAAGCAATTAGGCCATAACAAGCTGAATGTACCTTATTGAAGCAATAGGCCGCGAATTCTTCCAACTGGCTCCAAAAACGTTCCATCTGCCGCCGGTCAGCGCTGGAATGTTTAACAGCACCCTCTATAAACTGCGTTTTCATCTTTGCTAAAACTTCTGGGATTTTCTTACCAATGCCCTTACGCAAGGTATCGGCCTGACCACCGCTGAAGCCGGCTAAGTCTTTGCTAATTTGCATGACTTGTTCCTGGTAAACGATGACCCCGTAAGTATTTTCCAAAGCCGACTTGACGGACTCATGGATATATTCAATTTTTCTCAGGCCATGTTTACGGGCAATAAAGTCGTCTATCCACTGTATTGGGCCGGGACGATAAAGCGCCACCATGGCGATAATATCTTCAAACTCCGTCGGCTTTAGCTGTTTTAAATAGCGGCGCATGCCGGCTGATTCCAACTGGAAGACGCCCGTAGTTTCGGCTTTTTGCAGCAGTTCGAAGGTTTTTTTATCGTTGAGCGGAATCTGAGCAATATCAATATTCTTTTGATAAACTTTTTTAACTATCCGCAGGGCATTTTTAATAATTGTCAGATTGGAAAGACCCAAAAAGTCTATTTTAAGCAGGCCTAGATCTTCTATGGGGTTCATTGAATACTGTGTGGCAATGACGCCTTTTTGGGCCATTTCCAGCGGCGTGTACTTAACGATGTCGTCTGGCGCAATCACCACGCCGGCGGCATGGACACCGTGGCTGCGGATGGTGCCTTCCAACCTGGTTGCCAGATCAAAGACCCGCTTAGCCTGGGGATTATTAATGTTTTCGGCTCTGAGCTCGGGTACATCGTTGAGATGCAGAGCCAGCGGTACATGACGGCCCTGGATTGGCGGCGGAATCATTTTGGCCAAACGGTCAGCCTCGGCATACGGTACTTGCAGGACCCGCGCAACATCGCGGACCGAGTTGCGAGCCGCCATCCGTCCGAAAGTCACAATGTTAGCCACGCGGTCACGGCTATACTTTTGCACGCAATAATTGATTACTTCGTCGCGGCGCGAGTCTTGGATATCAATATCCATATCCGGCATACTAATACGGTCCGGATTTAAAAAACGCTCAAATAACAGATCGTACTTTAGGGGGTCAATTTCAGTTATTCTCGTGGCGTAAGCCAAAATTGAGCTGGCGGCGCTGCCTCGGCCCGGGCCAAACACGATACCGCGGTCTTTGCCCCAGTTAATAAAGTCGGCTACGATCAAAAAATAACCGCAAAAATCCATTTTTTCAACGACTTCCAGTTCGTATTTAGCCCGGTCAACTATTTCCGGCTTAAGGAGCTTCTTGGCTTCTGCCACACCTAGCCTTTGGGCAGCGGTGCGGTCCTTACCCCCGTATCGCCAAGCCAGCCCTTGCCAAACTTGTTTTTCTAACAAGCTTTTTTCAGTCTCCCCCTTGGGAACCGGGAATTTAGGGATCAAGATGTTACCAAGTTCTATTTGCACATCACAGCGCTGGGCAATCTTTTGGCTGTTGGCAATAAGTTCCGGGTGGCTGCCGCCCCAGCGGGCAATTATTTCCTTAGGGTCCATGACGTGCAGTTCAAAATCCTTCATGCTAAAACGATCTTCATCAGATAAAAAGGCGCCGGTTTGGACGCAAAGTAATATTTCGTGTGTCTCTTTGTCTTCGCGCTTCAAATAATGGGCGTCACAGGTGACAACTGCCGGTACATCAATTTCTTTAGCCAATTTCAGCAAGGCGGTGTTAACCTCTTTTTGTTCCTCCCAAGCTGAAGGATGGTCGGCATGGCCGTGGTCCATCAGCTCGATGTAATAGCGATCGCCAAAGATTTTTTTGTACCATCTCGCTGTTTTTTTAGCCTGTTCATACTGCCCCGAGCGCAGGGCATCACTAACTTCGCCGCCCATACAGCCTGACAGGACTATCAGGCCCTCGTTATATTTTTCGATTAACCCCCGATCGATTCTGGGCCGGTAGTAATAGCCTTTCAGATTTGCTATTGTCGACAGCCGCATTAAATTCTGATAGCCGGTTTGATTCATAGCCAACATGGTCAAATGGTAATACTGGCGATCTTTTTCGGGTTCCTTGTCGGTATATTTGCGGGGAGCAACATAAGCCTCCATGCCAATAATCGGTTTGACGGCGGCGGCTTTGGCTTCTTTGTAAAACTCAATGGCGCCGCTCAAACTGCCGTGGTCAGTTAAAGCCACAGCTTCCATGCCGTGATTTTTGACATACTCGATGAGCCGCGGGATTTTCGTCAGCCCATCGAGCAATGAGTACTGGCTATGATTGTGCAGGTGCACAAAATCACTAGAGGTAAGTTTGGTATCTTTCCCGCTCATCTATAGCTAATTATAGACTAGCGGCATTAGATGGAGCCAGAAATTAGGAACTAGAAACTAGGAAATGGCTATTTTCTAATTGCTATTTGCTATTTGCTAGCTTTTGAAGTACTTCGAAAGGTTTTTAGCAGCTGCTTTGGATTGCTTCAAGGCTTTATTGAGCTGCGGGTCGTCGGCTTCACCGCTACGAACGGCTTTAAGTAAATGGCCGAGCTTGTTTTTGGCGTCCTTGGCGGCAACTACCGCTTCATTAAATTCGGTCCGCGCTTTGGAACCTAGCGCCAGCGACTTTGTTTTGGCGGCCTTTAGCAAGTCGTCTAGCTCGTCGTGGGTGTGCTCCAGCTGTTCTTGCCCGCTTTCTTTTATATCTTCTGCCTTATCGGCAATATCCTGGCGGGTTTCTTTACCGCTTTTGGGCGCCGTTAAAATACCCGTAATGTAACCAACCACGCCAGCAAGCAATGCGCCAAGAGCGAACTTGCGTCCCGTGTGTTCATTCTTTGCCATCACAACGCTCCTTTCAGTCGCGAAGTATGAATTATGAAGTATGAAGTATGGGTTTTTTTCATTCTCCATTCTTCGTTCTTCATTCTTCTAAAATGCTTTAGCATTTTATACTCTCCTTTTTCTAGAAATAATTTTGCTGACTAAATTAATTACTGGCATGGCCGTGACCCCTTTTTTAACGGCGCTGGCGGCGGATTCCACACTATCGGCCACTTCCGCCGCCCGCCTAAATACCCTGATCAAAAAAATTAGCGCGATGCTAAAAATTATTAAGAAAACCGCCAGCGTTGCACTGACAATTATTAGTAGAACTTCAGCTGCCGCGTCCATATGCTCAGTATACGCCACCGTGAAAAAACAAGGCAACTAAATTGCTTACACGCCCAACTGTTTTTTTATAATCTGTTGAGCCAACCCCGGGTTGGCTTGGCCTTTGGTCTTTGCCATCACTTGGCCGACCAAAAAGCCAATGGCTTTTTCCTGGCCGGCCTTAATGTCCTGCGCCACCTTAGGATTTTCGGCTATTACTTTGCTAACAATCTTCTCAATTTCAACTTCGTCGGAAACCTGGATCAAGTTCAGCTTTTCCGCAAGCGCTTCTGGGTCGTCGCCACTTACAGTCATATTGATCCATATCTCTTTTGCAGCAGTTGAATTTAGTTTCCCTTCGGAAACCATTTGAGAAAGTTTTATGGCTTTTTCTAGAGAGGTAATGCCGCCAAGCCATATGCCCTGTGTTAATGTTTCGAAAGCCCCTACTACCCAATTGGACACCCTTTTCGCATGTTCAGTCCCGTGTTTTTCTACCACGGATTTAATAAAGAGTGAACGTCCCGGTGATTCAAGCAAAATTTCGATGGTATTTTTGCTGATAGCAGCCCTGTCAAAGATTTCTCGCAGAGCATTTGGTAGATCGGGCATATCTTTTTTGATTTTCTCAATATATTCGTCGTCCAGCTCTACCGGAGGGACATCCGGTTCGGGCATATAGCGGTAATTTTCCGCCTCTTCCTTGCTGCGCTGGGCTAGGCTTTTTTGCTTGGCCTCGTCCCAGCCGCGCGTTTCTTGGACAACTTTCTGGCCCTTTTCCAGCAGTTGCTTTTGGCGTTTTATTTCATAAGCAACAGCCCCTTCGACACTCCGGAAACTGTTGAGATTTTTTATTTCACTGCGCGTTCCCAGCTTTTTCGAGTCTTTGCTAAGACTCACATTAATGTCAAAGCGCGCGTGTCCATGGTAGAGGTCGCCGTCGGTCACGCCAGCGTATTTCATTGTCAACCACAGCTCGCGCGCGTATGCCTTAGCTTCCGCGGCGCTATGAATATCAGGCATACTAACTATTTCCAGCAGCGGCGTTCCGGCCCGGTTGAGGTCAACTAACGAATAGTCGGCGCCAGCCGGATGGGTATTTTTGCCGGCGTCCTCTTCCAGATTAGCGCGTTCAACTCTTACGCATTTTTTTTCGCCGCTAACTTCGAAATGCAGATGCCCGCCGGTAATAATGGGCGATTCATATTGGGTTATCTGATAGCCTTTGGGCAAGTCGGGATAAAAATAATGTTTGCGCTCAAAATGACTCAATTTTTGCGGTTCGGTACCCAGCGCCAGCGCTGCCTTGGCGCATAATTCTATGGCTGCTTCATTGAGCACCGGCAAGGCACCCGGCATTCCGACGCAAATATGGCTGATTAAGGTGTTAGGGGCGGCCCGGCGGGCGTCATTGCCAACCGCCGCAAACAACTTTGTTTTGGTCTTAAGTTGGACATGGGTTTCAATACCAATCGTCGGAATGTACTTCATACATTCCTCCAATGAGCAATGAGCAATGAGCAATGAGCAATAATTATTTCATCTAAGTGCTTGTTCTTTGTTCTCTGTTCTCTGTTCGCTGTTTTCATAGGGCTCCTAAATCCTTCAATCCCTGACGGAAGCCGGCTAAGGCGTTTTTGGCCTCGGTCTTTCGCAATCTTACTGTTGGCTCATGGACTAAGCGGTTACGCAATTTATGGGCATACCAAACGCTGTCATTATCGGAAAGATCGCGTTGGGCCGACACCAATCGCTCCCCCACAGTTTTTCCCTTATAGCTCCTTTTCTTGAGGGCTTCATCGAGTAATTTATCGGCGTCTATCACAGCTAAAATCATGCCGTCGTAAGTTTTAACGCGAACCAAAATCTCCAGCCACTTTTTTTGGTAGTATTGCCTGTTCAGTTTGTGCGGCCGCTTGGCAACCAGCCGACTAAGGACGAGCAGAACTACCAGACCAAAAATAATCGCAACGACTAAAAAAACAATGGTCACTTCAGCTCCTCAACAGCATTAGCCACACCAAGCAATTCACGGTCGGATTTCTGCGGCCCGATAATTTGCAGCCCCACCGGTAAATTATCTGCTAGTCCGGCTCCGACACTTCGGTCGGAGTCCCGACCCTTTGGCGTCGGGACTGGGATACTAATGGCCGGCACACCGGCAATATTGGCGGCCACTGTCATAATGTCGGCCAGGTACATACTCAGCGGATTGCTGGTTTTTTCACCAATTTTGAAGGCTGTGGTAGGCGAGACCGGGCCGACCAAAAAGTCGTATTTCTTAAAAGCTTCTTTAAACTCTTTGATTATTTTTGTCCGCACTGTCTGGGCCTTTTTGTAATAAGCCTCGTAATAGCCGCTGGAAAGGACATGGCTGCCAATCATGATCCGGCGCTTGGCTTCGGCGCCAAAACCTTGTTCCCGTGCAAGTTCGTAACTTTCTTCTAGTGTCTTGGCTTCTTTGGCAGAATGCCCGTAGCGCTGGCCATCATAACGAGCAAGGTTCGAGGAAACTTCAGCCGGGCAGATGATGTAATAAACGGCCAGCGCCAGCGGTAAGCTTGGCAAGCTGACTTCAGAAACTTCCGCACCTGCAGCTTTAATCTTTTCAACCGCCTGTCCGATCAGTTTTTTGACGCCCGGCTCCAGCCCTTCGTTAAAATACTCTTTGATAACCCCAATTTTTTTACCTTTCAAACTGTCACCTGTAACCTGTAACCTGTAACCTTTCGGATCCTTTTCTATTGTTGTGCTATCTAGCTCATCCCGGCCGCTCATTACGTCCAGTACCAGCGCCGCGTTTTCAACAGTCGTGGCCAGCGGGCCAATAACGTCGGTACTGCTGGCCATGGCCACTACGCCGCTGCGACTGACCAAACCGTAGGTCGGTTTATAACCGACGGCGCCACAAAAACTGGCCGGCAGACGGATAGAACCGCCGGTATCGGTGCCCAGAGCAAACGGCGCCATACCGAGTACAACCGCCACGGCCGAGCCGCCGGAACTGCCACCGGGCACGCGGGTTTTATCATGCGGGTTTTTGGTAACGAAAAAATCACTGTTTTCGGTGCTGCTGCCGTGCGCCCAGGCATCTAAATTGGCCTTAGCCACGCAAATTGCGCCTTCGGCCTCTAGACGATTAATGGCTGTAGCTTGGTAAGGTGCTTCAAAATCTTTGAGCATATTGCTGGCCGCCGTCGTTTTGCCGCCGAAAGTCAAAAAATTATCTTTGGCAATAAATGGTACACCGGCCAGCTTACCAATCTTTTCACCCTTTTTTACCTGCTCGTCAATTTCGGCCGCCAGCTTTAGCGCTCGTTTTTTGGTGGTCGAAATGATGGCATCAAAATCCGATTTTTCTTCAATCAAATCAAGCGATTTCTTGACCAAATCTATAGCTTTCAGCTCGCCATTTTGAATGCGCTTGGCAATGTCAGCAACGGCAGGCCAACCATCTGTAACCTGTAACCTGTAGCCTGTAGCCTTGTTCATAGGACCCTTTTGACTTTAAATTGATTCTTTTCAACCGCCGGCGCGTTTTTGAGCAATTCCTTTGGCTTGGCCTGATACTCAATCGGCTCATCACGACGCATCACGTTTTTTAAGCCCGTCACCTGATAAGTTGGTTCCAGACCTTTTGTGTCCACCTTATTCAAAGTCTCCACATAGTCCAAAATGGCGGACAGTTCTACTGCAAAGCGTTCAATTTCTTCTTCTGTTAGTTTTAAGCGCGAAAGTTTCGCCAATTTCAAAACCGCATCGCGTGTTAATTTAGCCATGTCTAATAGATAAGTATATCAACAAAATTCACGTCATGATTGTTTGACGTCTAACAACTCTTATGGTAATGTTTAACTATTCAGCAAAGGCTCTAAAAACACCGTCAGAGGAATGAGAGCACTATTGCTGATGCAGAGCAGTTTTTGTCCCCCTTTCCAGATGGAGGGTGGTAAGTGTACTCTAACTGTAAGGTTGGTATCGAGAGCGATCTGCGAGTGCGGATCAAGATTCGCAGGGGCGTGCCACGGCTCGTTGACCAAAGCTTGCTGGCACAGGAGTCCGTTGATCACGGTATCGTCTACCAGTGGCGCTCGCCGTACAGCCGCAATGGCTGGACGACCTTGCCGCACATCGAGAGGCGCTACCGGCAGATCTTCGATCGGCTACTGCTGGAAGGTGTCGTCATCGTCCAACTCGACCCCGACGGTGTATTCGTCGACTTCGCCAGCAAGGACGCGCGAGATGCCTACATGAACCATTTCGCGCAGATTATCAACGAGGTCGTCGATACCCATATCCGCATGGCGGATCCCAGCTACAGCGTCTTGACCAGGCGCAAGATGGCTGGTGTCGTACGCTAGATCACACTCTCCGGAGGGACCAGTCGAATTGAGGCTGGTCCCTCCCGGGACTATATGGCTTGCTAAGGATCTTCCTTGGCCTTCTACCCCAAAACTGCTCTGCTCTTTCCCAAAGTGTTTAACGTGTTAAGTATTTTGAGGAAGATTAATTAAATCTTCTAATCTCTTCGCCTGGAGGCATGCTTTTAACATAGCCTGGGCGCGAGGTATGTTGTAGCTTTCTGCCCCAGGGTCGTAATCAACTTCCCAATGCAGCGCGATACCCCGTACGATCATTGTCCCTAGCAGCGGCTGAAAAACTATTTCTTCAGAAATCTCACTTTTGGCCAAGAAAGTTTTTAGTAACAGGTTAGAGAATTCCTTTTGGCCACGAATCCAGAACTTCACAAAATTATTACCAAGATCAAAAAACCGCGGCCACTGGTTGCTCAAATGCTCAGAATCAACAAGAATATACGAATCTTGTTTTTTTCGGTCTTTGAAAACATGGTCAGGTTTTATATCTGCATCTTGCAAAGCAGGAACCAGGCTGCCGTGAATTTTATCAAATAACTTTTTGGCTTCAGCTAACGTGCTTTTTTGTCCGGCGCTTAAGTTATCAGGAAGCCTTTCTTGCATCCGATTGGCAAGGCCTGTTTTTATGAAAATCTGGCGGAAGCCTTTATCGTCTACCGGTTCATTATCGAAAGCGATAAAGAAATCAGCCATAACTCCGGCAATAAAATCCTTTTCCTTATCTAAACAGTCGCCTAAGGGCTGGCCATCGATCCATTCGGTAATAAGCCATTCGTCTTCCTGCTTGCAGATTTCTGGTGCCCGAAATTTAATGACGTCAGATTTTGTGCCTAGTTCATTAACGACTTTGGAGTTTCTTGGCACGCAAGCAAGCAGCTGCGCCGGCTTATCGGCCTTGGCTTTTTTGGCGAAGATTTTTTGTCCTTCAAACTCGGCCTCATAGGCATCAAACCTATCAGTTGATTGAATCGTCTTAATAATTTTTAAATCTAGGGGCATAAAATCATTTTAACTTATGAACGAGCGCATTGCCGTAAACAGGCTCGTCCGACGCTATTTTCAGGTTGAACCCTGTAAATGGCGAAATTGTGTTATAGTTTGCTTTTGATTTCTGCTATCAGGTCCCGCAAGTCAGCGGCTTTTTCAAATTCCAGGTTAGCAGCCGCCAAGTCCATCTGACCCGTCAAATCATGAATAAGATGCTGGTATTCATCTTTGGGAATTTTGCGCAGATCCAGCTTAGTCCGCCGGCTGGCGGATTCATCTTTCTCAGCCCGCGGCAGCATTTCGCTAACTTCGCGGCTGATACTTTTAGGCGTAATTCCGTGTTTTGTATTGTAAGCCTTCTGGATTTCGCGGCGGCGATTAGTTTCAGAAATGGCCCGCTGCATACTGCCGGTTTCATGATCGGCGTACATTATTACTCGGCCTTGCTCATGGCGAGCGGCGCGGCCGACTGTTTGGATCAAGGCTTGTTCACTGCGCAAAAAACCTTCCTTGTCAGCATCCATGATAGCGACTAGCGAAACTTCGGGAAGGTCCAAACCTTCGCGCAACAGGTTAATGCCGACCAACACGTCGTAAACACCCAGCCGCAGGTCGCGTAGAATATCTGTCCGTTCCAGCGTTTCAATTTCGCTATGGATATAGGCCACCTTCATATTTAGCTCCTGAAGATATTCGGCCAGGTCCTCGGCCATGCGCTTGGTCAAAGTTGTTACCAGCACTCTCTGGCCTTTGCCGACAGTGGCCCGAATTTCAGCGATCAGATCATCGATTTGACCCCTAATTGGCCGCACCGCTATTACGGGATCCAACAGCCCAGTTGGCCTAATAACCTGTTGGACTGGTTCGGGACTTCTGCTAAGTTCATACTCTGCAGGCGTTGCCGAAACGTAAATGACCTGATTCATATGCCTTTCAAATTCAATGAAAGTCAGCGGCCGGTTATCTAACGCCGATGGCAAACGAAAACCATGTTCGACTAAAACTTCTTTGCGCGCCCGGTCGCCGTTATACATACCGCGTACTTGGGGAATGCTCATATGCGATTCGTCAATGAACATCAGGTAGTCATCAGGGAAATAATCCAGCAGTGTCGCCGGTTGTTCGCCTTCTTCACGGTTGGTAAGATAGCGGCTATAGTTTTCGATTCCCTTTACGAAACCAGTTTGTTCCAGCATTTCCAAATCGAATTTAACCCGTTGTTCCAGCCGTTGAGCTTCTAGTAACTTACCTTGTTTTTTAAACCAGGCTAGGCGCCCGTCAGTTTCTTCACGAATTTTTACTAGGGCGCGCTTAAGTTTTTCTTCTGGTGTTACATAATGCGACCCGGGGAAAATACTCAGGCTGGTCAGGGTTTTTTCAATCTCGCCGGTTAGGGGATTTATCTGCGTCATGCGTTCGACTTCGTCGCCGAACAATTCGATCCTATATGCCGTTTCTTCTCCGGCTGGAAAAATATCTACTACATCACCCCTAACCCTAAACGTGCTGCGGCGAAAATCCATGTCATTGCGACGGTACTGAATGTCAGTTAGACGGCGCAGCAGTTTGTCACGTACCAGCCGTTCACCTTTCTTCAGCTTGATGGTCATGCCGGCGTAATCCTCCACTGAACCGATGCCGTAGATACAAGACACACTGGCTACAATAATTACGTCTCGACGGGACAGTAACGCTGCTGTGGCGGCGTGGCGCAACCGTTCAATTTCCTCATTAATATCACTGTCCTTTTCAATGTAGGTATCAGTGCGCGGCATATAGGCTTCCGGCTGATAGTAATCAAAGTAGCTGACAAAATAATGCACCGCGGCATCCGGAAAAAATAGCCGGAATTCGTTATAAAGCTGTGCGGCCAGGGTTTTGTTATGGCTCAGTACCAGAGTCGGCTTCTGCGTGTTGGCGATGATGTTGGCCATAGTGAAGGTTTTGCCGCTTCCGGTTACGCCAAGCAGCGTCTGGTGATTCAGCTTTTTCATGATACCTTCAGTCAATTGGGCAATGGCCGATGGCTGGTCCCCCGTCGGCTTATAGTCACTTTTCAACTTAAACTTAGGCATCCTTTAATTTTACCAAGTAGGAACTCTAATTGTTGGCATTAGGAGATTCATTATTCTAATATTCTGCAGAATATTAGAATATTGTGGAAAATACTTACTGGTATATATCGCGGTAGTGAGCGTGGAGTTTGTCCAGCAAGCGTGTCAGCTTGGCGATTAACGTGTCTGGGTCTTCTTCAAAAATTACTAATTCCGGCTTGGCATTAGGCAGAAGCTTCAACAACTCCTCGATCTGGGCGCTGATGCCGCCGGCGCCTTCTAAAATACCGATTGGAGTATGGGTTTCGGCGGCAATGGTAAATTCATGCAAAGTTCCCAGTCGACCACCAATAGCAATAACAGCATCGGCCGAATTTATAAGCAAAGCATCTCTGCCGCCATAATGCAGGCCAGTGTATAAGATAGCATCATAGTCTTCGGTTGGTAACCGATATTTTAAAACATGTTCCACTTTAGTCGCCGCCGGGCTTATGCCCAGACTCATTTTACCTCCCGCTTTTTTATAGCCCTGCGCGGTATAATTTGGCAGACCTGTGGTTGCACCTGTCATAAGAGCATGGCCAGCTTTGGCAATCGCCACACCAATCTCAGCGGCTAACTTATGCCCTGCTTCGACACTTACACCTTTAGCCGCCCCCGATACGCATATTTGATATTTAGAGTTACCCACCTACTTTTCCTATACACTCACCATGTCCTCAGCTAGTTGGGCCGCTGTAGGCACTTTTAGTTTAGAGGTCTTATTTTCAATTTGTGCTTCAATCTTTGGCAAAATTTCGTTCTCAAGATCAGTGTAGCGTGCTAAAAGTTCGGCCCACAGCGACTTACCACCGTGGTGGAAAACCGCTGTCGGGTAGTTGTGGCCATGCAAATGGTTGATAGCTACATCGTGTAAATTGAATGAAATCGGATTGTCCTCATGAAGCGATAAAACTTGGCCGGTGTCTGCCCACCAGTTGAGTAGCGGGTGGCTGTTGGCTATGGTTTTCGGCCCCGTCTTTACCCCCAGCTTATTTAGTCCCCGCAGTAAGATAAGAATCAAGTGCAAGCCCGAGGCGTTTTTCAACCTTTTGTCCGGCCATATAGCCACTGCGCCGCCCAGTTTGCTGACCGCCACGCCCTCGGGCGGACTGTTACCTCCCAACTTCTCAAGAGCCAAGAAATTCACTGGCCTTTGTTTATAACCAGCTGCGCTTAACCGGTTGGCGTGACAAACAAACGATTTTTGCCACGCCGCCGATTCTAAGTATTGGGCACAAAGCAAGACTTTAGCCGGGTTTTCGCGCTTGAGCATGGATTCCAGCGAGCGGTAATGCAGCCGCGCCATAGTTTTTTTAGGAGGCAGGGCGCGCAATAGTTCTTTGGCCGGCACACTTTTCAAAACCCAGACTTCATCCTTGCCATGCACCTGTTGGACGAATTGTAAGGCCCGGTCTATCCGTTGTCCCAGACTCATATCTGGCGATATTCCAATCGCTCTATCGATCTGTTTAGCGTCACGGTCGAATCTGGCGCCTAAAGCGTGGTATAGTTCTTCGCCGGTCGTATCGCGTGGGTCTAACCCGAGCTCGGCCGTTTTTTGTCGCGCTAATCGGTTAACTTCCGCCAGCAGGCGCACATCGGCGCTGGGGTTGCCAAATTTACCTTCCATTTCAGCAATGAACTGCGCGAGTTCTTTTTCGGCCTTGCCAACTAGCTTTGATAAGTGCATGGACATCTAGCTGAGCCTTTCCGGATGGTACGAATGAGGCGCCGTATGTAGATATTGTTCGATTTGATGGACGTTCAGTAGACCGGCTTGGGCGCCAACCTTTTGGACGACACTCATGGCGTTGATAGGCGCCCAAAGCAGTGCCGCTTGGATGTCCGCACCGCGCATAATGGCCGCGACAAAAGTTGCGCTAAAAGCGTCACCGGCGCCAGTGCGATCATACGGCGGCGCCGGGTCTGGATAGATCGGCATTTTGTAGAGGCTTTGGCTGTCGCTGGCATAAGCGCCCTTGGGCCCATCACTAATTACGACAATCTTCGGCCCCAATTCGTGTAACTTATCAAATAAATTGTTGACGTCTTCACTTTTAGCGCCGGAAATTTTGGCGGCTTCTTCACGATTAACAGCCAAAATTTCGGCGCGTTGGTAGATTTTTTTTAGCCTACCTATGCCGGCTTTTATCTGAAAAGTGCCTGGCTGGAAAGCCAGCTTGACCGCAGAGTGGCTATCCAGCCAGGCCGATAGTTGGTCGTGGTACTCCATGGCGTGCTGTGATACTGAACTGAAGTATATCCATTTGGGAATATCGCTGATGCGGAAATGCGGCCAGTTATAATTGTATTCTTCGTGTTTGATCAAAATCGTCCGATCGCTTTTGTACCAGAGCACGTAATGATAATTACTTTTTTTACCCCTGTTAATATGTACAAAGCGAGTATCGACGTCTTTTTCCTCTAGCGAGTCGATAATTTCTCGACCCCAATTATCCGAACCGACATTAGCCACTAAGCCCGATTCAAAGCCAAGCTTGGCAAAAGCTACGGCGGCGTTGCCGGCATTGCCCACGCCGGCAACTATTTCCGAAAAGTCATAAGGGATTTTTGTGCCAAATGGTATTGATAAGTCCGGTTGCCCATCTTTGCCATACTCAATTTTTTGCTGGTCGTCTAACAGTTTAACGAAAGCGTCTGTTACGACATCGCCCACCGACAATACATCGAGCTGTTTTTGACTCATACTTCTTGCGGCTATTTTAGCATAACCACGACGGTTAAACCCTTCGTGTGATAGGTTGGACCTATCACACTTGTGCTTTGCCGACAGAGTTGAATCATTCGACTATGCTCATGGTTTGGCTCGGCCGGCCGAGCCAAACATGTCGATTTTGGCTTCAACAACTTTTTGGACTTCTTCAATTACTTTGGGCATCAGCTTGACTACCGCGTACTCGGTCCTATTCTCGGTCAAAACTTGCTCCAATGTCCGGCGATAAGCTACGCGCATATCACTGTTAATATTTATTTTATTAACGCCGATTTTCACTGCTTCCATAAAATAATGCCCGGCGGTGCCGCTGCCGCCGTGGAGGCTAATATTGCAATCTATTGCCGCGCGGATTTGCTGCAGCAATTCCAGGTTTAACATTTTTGGTACAGGATATAGGCCGTGTAAATTGCCAATTTGCGCGGCAAAAGTCTCTATGCCAGTCTTAGCTACAAAATCGGCGGCTTCTTCCGGCTTCGTTTCGTATTTCTTAACTTCTTCATAATCGATGTTTTCGGTGTGCAGATTAGACGAGCCCATGAAATAGCGCTCTTCGGCTTCAACAATCGCGCCTGTCAATTTAGCGGCCTCAACTACTTTTTTGGTACCGGCAATGATTTCCTCGCGGGTTGCTTCGTGCTTGGCCTGAGAAATATCGATGTGGATGCACTCAAAGCCAGCCTCAATACCAGCTACAGCATCTTCCACTGAGGGACTGTGGTCTAAATTAATGTAGATTTCGACACCGTATTGGTATTTGTAGTTGTCCACCATATCGCGGACGTTGTCTAGCCCCATGGCATCAACTTCGCCTTTGCTAACCTCAACCAACAGAGGTGATTTTTTAGCCACGGCCGCCCTTATGACAGCAATCAGCGTTTCCTGGTTATCGAGGTTAAACGCGCCTAATGCAAAATGTTCTGCCCGCGCCCTGGCAAAAGCCCCGCGAGCGTTTTGGCAATTTTGTCTAATTTGCTGAAATGAGAGTGACATTAGTGCTTATGGTTAGTGTGGTCGGTTAATAATTTTTGGGCAACTTTAGCAATCGCTTCGGCGTCTAAACCAAAATGCTTAATCAATTCATCCGGTTCGCCGGACTCACCAAAATGGTCCTTCACGCCAACCCTGGCCATTGATGTTGGTAGTTTTTCGCCCAACAGTTCGGCCACTGCGCCGCCGAGCCCGCCGGCAATTTGTGCTTCTTCGGCTGTCACGACATGGCGCGTTTTGGCGGCGCTATTCAATATCACCTCTTCGTCCAGCGGTTTTATAGTCGAAATATGGACTACTTCGACGCTAATGTCCTTGTGGGCCAGTTGTTTGGCGCCTTCCAGCGCCTGATAGGTCATTGTCCCAGTCGCTACAATCGTTACGTCAGAACCGGCCCTGAAAACGTAGCCTTTGCCAATTTGAAACGGCGTGTGCGGCGAAGTAAAAACCGGCGTTGCTTCGCGTGCCAGACGCATATAATTGGGCCGCTTGTCAGCGGCCATGGCCAGCGTGGCCTTTTCGGCCTCCACGCTGTCGCAGGGCGCGATGACGACCATATTAGGCAGTGCCCGCATCAGGGCGATGTCTTCCAGCATCTGATGTGTCGCGCCGTCTGGGCCGACGCTGACACCGGCATGCGAGCCAATAATTTTAACTGGCCGGTCATTCAGAGCAATGGTCGTGCGGATTTGTTCCCAGTTACGGCCGGGGCTGAAGACGGCATAGCTGGAAACGAACGGTATCTTGCCCATGGCGGCCATACCGGCGCCTATGGTCACTAAGTTTTGTTCAGCTACACCGACTTCGATAAACCGCTCTGGAAATTCTTCGGCGAACAGATGCATTTGTGTTGATTCTGTAAGATCAGCGCAAGCTGCCACCACATTTTTATCGCGCTTACCGGCTTCCAGTAACCCCTTACCGAATCCCTTTCGCAGGGAATCCTTTTCGGTCCAATCATGCTTAAAATGCATCTCAGGCATCGAAGGCTCCCTTCGATGCAATTTTCAATTTACAATTTTCCCCGACACTAAGACTTGATGCTCCATAATCTGATTGCAGACTATTACGCTCAGGTTTTAATGCGGGGCAAGCAATTTTCAATGAATTATCAATTATCAATTTTCCAATAGAGCGAGTACCAATTTTCTGCGAACATCTGACGAGACCCAAATAGATGTTGTTGAAAAGAGGCGTCCTTGGACGTGAGAGCTGTCTGACGAACAAATTATCCGGTGGATGATTTGTGAGGAGTTCTCGAGCGAGCCTGTTTTCAACAACAGATACATCGAGCCGAGGAAGCGTTCGCAGAAAATAGGTATGAGCGCTCATTCGTGTTCCGATCTAATTTTGCCTTGCAGCGTCCGCAATTCTTTTAGGGCCTTCATTGCCTCCTCGTGGCCGGGCGGTTTGCCATGCCAATGGAAGTCTTTTTCCATAAAATCAACGCCTTTGCCCGGAATTGTGTGGGCAATAATAACCACCGGTTTTTCAGTCACGGCTTTTGCCATCTCAACAGCGCTGATTATCGCTTCGACATCATTGCCGTTGATGTCCAGCGCGAACCAGCCAAAAGCTTCCCATTTAGCCTTCAAACTTTCTAGAGGCATAACTGATTCGGTTGGCCCGTCAATTTGAATATTATTGCGGTCGACAATGGCGATTAAGTTACCAGGATTATATTTTGCAGCTAGCATGGCGGCTTCCCAGCTGTTACCCTCATCTAATTCACCATCGCTCGTGATTACATACACCCAACGATTCCGTACGGCATCCATTTTCAACGCCAAAGCCATCCCCGTAGCCTGAGACAAGCCGGAACCGAGCGGACCGCTAGTAGTTTCCATGCCCGGCAGACGCAAGCGTTCCGGATGCCCCTGCAGCCTTGAGCCGAATTTGCGAAGGGTTAGCAGCTCAGCCTTTGGGAAATAGCCGGCGTGGGCCATCGTCGTGTAGCGTACCGGCACGCAATGGCCATTGGAAAGAATTAAAATATCCCGCTTGTCCCAATCAGGATTTTTAGGATCATGTTTTAAGATGTGAAAGTAAAGAGCCGTAAAAATATCGGCTAATCCGAGCGGGCCAGCCGAATGTCCACTGCCGGCCTGCTCCAGCATTTTAATGACATCCATCCGGATATCATTAGCCTTCTGCTCAAGTTGCTTAATTGAATATTGAGCTTGTATATCAGTCATTTCGCTTATGACTATACAAACATTCGCCCATCTAATCAAAACCACCTACTTAATCTACGATCGTATATTTTAGTGTATGATTTTAGATATGGGTAAATACATTTGGCCACGGCAACTGGGCGAAGCAACTATTTGGTACCTCGAAATTTTGTCTGGCAAACGAAAGTTAAGTATAGATGCACTGATCGCCGAACAGATTCGTGACAATACAACTTTTCGACACAATCGTGACAAAGCCAGACGCCGTATAGACTACCTGGTAAATGCTGGGCTGGTGAAAAAATACGGACGTTACCAAAGAGCAGTCTATGAACTTACTGATAAAGGCCTACAGCGTTTGGAGCAGTTGTCTATGCAAAAACTAAGAGCAAGAGTAGATAGTTGGGATAGAAAATGGCGCATGGTATTGTTTGATATTCCAGAATCGGCCCGTCTGGCACGCGATCAAATAAGGCGACTTTTAAAGGAACTTGGGTTCCAACAATTGCAGCTAAGCGTTTGGATCCACCCACTGCCGTGCTTAGAGTACTTCAAAGAAATTCAGCATGCATATGGGATTGCTGATCATCTATTCATCGTCCAAACATCCGAAGTCAACATTCCACGCTCAATAGTTGCACACTTTCAGCGCCAATATCCGAAATTACATATAAAATAACCTGCTTTATCTACGATCGTAGATTTATTAAGTTGTTTATTCAATGTGCGTTAGGTTGTGCCGGTTTCGTCGGCTATCCTCTGTAGGGCGCGAAATGCTCTCTCGGGGTCTTTGGCTTCCTGGATAAAGCCCCCAACGTTAAATACATCCACGCCGCCGGCAGCCAGTTGGGAGATATTCTGCTGGTTAATACCGCCATCCCAGCCAATTTCTATTTCCGATTTATGGTTTTTTATAAAATGGATTTTCCGCAGCAAGTCAAAGTTGGCATGACCGCCGTATTGGCCCAAGTTACCGCTAAAAATCAGTACGTGATCTATCTTTTGCAGCGCCTCGGCAACAGTTTCCGGCCTGGTTTTTGGCAACAAGGCCACACCTACCTTGACACCGCGCCTGTGGCAGTAATTTTCAAATACCTCAAAATTACCTTTAGCCTCGGCATGCACTATCACCATGTTGGGTTGGTGCTCCAAAATTTCTTTTACAGCCGGGAAAGGATCTTCGTACATAAGATGAAAATCGGCTTTTAGGCCGACTGGCCACCATGCTTCGCTAGGAGCTAATAGTTTATGAGGCGCAAAGACACCATCAGATAAATCAATATGCAGTCTATGAGCTAGGTGTGCAACCTTCTCAATTTGAGCACGGTATTTTTCCGGTTCGCTAGTAGTGATCGAAGGGCAAATTATCGGCATGGTTATCTTTCGTCAAGTTTTTGGTTGCGCCGCTGGTGGCGGTTTTCGCCGGAAAAAGGCGTTTCCAGCCACAGCTTTACTACATTTTTAATATCTTTAAGGCTGATAAAGCTGGCGCCCAAGCTCAGCATATTAGAATCGTTATGCTCCCTGCTCAAACGGACAACTTCTAACGGATTGTGGCTGGTCCGACCGTGGGCGTCCACCACCTTGCGAGCCACCGCCGGGCCGTAATAGACCGCGCAGCGCACGCCTTTTACGCGGTTGGCGGCCATGGCTTCGCCCTGGCCGCTGCGGCCAATGATAATACCTCGCTCACAGCCGCCGCTGGCAACTGTTTTGGCAGCCGGGAAAATAAAGTCAGGGTAATCATCATCGGGCTTCAAGCTAATCGGGCCAAAATTATGGCATTTATGGCCAAGCGACTCCAAAAAGGCTTCCAGTTCCTTTAGCTGTTCAAAACCAGCGTGGTCGGTCGCCAGCGCAATAGTCATAAAGCACCTCCGGTGCCATTAAGCATTTTCCTTTTACCTTTTACCATACATTTACCATTAGCCATTAACCATTTTCCAGGGATAACGGTAAACGGGTAGCGTACGGTGAATGGTGAACGGTAAACATTCAGAACCTATGGATGCCATCAATGTTTTTGCCGCTACCAAACGGATCATCGCTTGGTTTAGGTACAGCCGGCTGCTGTTTAGGGATCAAGGTGGTCTCCTCAGGAGAAACCGGCGGGTTCTCGGGTGAGGGAGGTTTATCTTCTTTTGGCTCTTCTAGCAAACTGTCATGAGGCACTTCTAATAAAGGTTCTTCTGGTAGCGGTTGGTCTTTATCAGTAGGCAAAGTAGGGGTCGAGGGTAGATTGCTGGACAGCTCCAAGGGCTCAGTTTTTGGCAGTTGGCGAGCAACGTCAGCCGTTAGCTCTACCAGCCGGTTGCAATAGCCCCATTCATTGTCATACCAGGCCACAACTTTCACAAAGTTACCTGTTACGACATGCGTCAGGCTTAAATCAACGATGGCCGAGTGGCTATTACCGATGTAATCAGTACTGACCAGCGGTTCTTCGCTGACGGCCAAAATACCTTGGAAATAGGGCTCGGCGGCGGCTTTCTTGAATACTTCGTTGACTTCATCGACTGTCGTGTCTTTTTTAATCAAGACAGCCATGTCGATGAGGGAAACTACTGGAGTCGGCACCCGGATGCTCAAACCTTCGAAAATACCTTCGACGGCAGGCAGAGCTTGGGCGACAGAAATTGAGGCGCCGGTGGTGGTCGGCACAATGTTGCTGGCGGCGTTGCGGGCTTCGCGGAGGTCCTTGGCCGGCGCGTCCAGGAGGCGTTGGCTAGCAGTATAGCTGTGAATGGTAGTCATCATGGCCTTTTCGATGCCAAAATTTTCTTCCAAAACGGCCATTACCGGGGCTACGCAGTTTGTGGTACAGGAGCCGTTATTAATTATTTCACCGGCTTCTTCGATGGCTTCTTCGTTAACGCCTAAAACAACTGTGGCCGAGCCGTCGCCTTTAGCTGGGGCGCTGATTATGACTTTCTTGGCGCCGGCCTTAATGTGCACCCGGGCTTTCTCGGGGTCCACAAACAGGCCGGTAGATTCAATGACGATGTCTACGCCCAGGTCTTTCCACGGCAAAGCCGCCGGGTCTTTCTCGGCCAGGACTTTGATTTTTTGATCCTCAACAATCAGGTTTTGGTCGTCAAAAGACACTTTACGATGATATTCGCCGTAGTTACTATCATGTTTTAACAGATGCGCTAATGTCTTAGTGTCGGTCAGGTCATTAACAGCTACAATTTCCAAATCCGGCCGCTCAAAAGCAATTTTAAAAGCGTTACGCCCAATTCTTCCGAAGCCATTTATCGCGATCTTGGTTTTGTTCACGGAAGCCACACCCTTCAGGTTATTGCTAATGCTTCGCCCCGTTCTAAAACCTGAGTGGAGAAGAGGGAGAATATCCCTATTTCGAAACATAAAGTTTTAGTGCGGGGTTTATCTTTGATTATTGTACGAGTAGAAACACTTCCGTGCAACAGCTTATTGCTTGGCGCGGGCGGTGGATCCTTGGATGACTTTTTTAGCTTCGGCGGCGCCACCCCAGCCCTTGAATTCTACTTTGACACCCTGCCAATTGTTCTTCCAGTCTTTGTAGTGGGTATAAAAATGCTCGACGGCTCTTTTAAAGTTATCCCCTAGATCGGCGAGGTCTTTGATGTGATCCTTGCTAAGATCCTCGGCCGGCACACAAATAAGCTTTTCGTCGCCGCCATCTTCATCAATCATATAAAGCACGCCGATTGGTCGAGCGGGGACAACAGCGCCGTGCGACACGGATTCATCGATTACAAGCATGGCGTCTAACGGATCGCCGTCTTCACAGAGGGTGCCCGGAACATACCCATAATCCGCCGGGTAGGTGGCCGTAGTGGCGTTGACCCTATCGAGTGTAAGTCGGCCGGTCTTTTTATCAAATTCATACTTATTCTTACCGCCGCCTTTTTGAATCTCAATTATCAGGTTGACTACGTCGGGTGCGCTTTCACCAACAGTAACTTCTTGGTATGCCATAATTTCCTTACTATTTCCTAGTTTCTAATTCCTATTTTCTAGCCATATTGTACACTAGTTAGCCGTAGAGTTGGGGATGACCCACTACTGGCTGCGGCAGTGGACCTCTTTCTTGCATTTCCAGATACTCGCGAATCATCAATGCGGCCGTTGCCCCTTCGCCGGAGGCGCTGGCAATTTGCAGGGTGGCGCCGCTACGAACATCGCCGGCACAGAAAATACCAGCTACATTGGTCATCAAATGCTGGCCGGTTTTAATAAAACTGCGTTCGTCCAGTTCAACGCCGCTGCCCTCTAGGAACTTCGTGTTTGGCAGTAAGCCCACAAAAACGAAGACGCCATCCGTTGGGAATTCTATTTTCTTCCCTGAAACAGTGTCTGTGCCAACAACCTTAGTTACTTTTCCTCCGCCAGCTGGCGGATCGCCGGCAATTTCATCGGTAGTAGTACTCAAATGCACCGTAATTTTATCCTTGTGCTTTTCCAGCTCTTTTACCAGCACATCGCTAGCTCGCAGCTGGCTGCGCACCAGCATATCAATATGGCTGGCGAACTTGGTAAGAAAAATGCTTTCCTGGACCGCTGAGTTACCGCCGCCTATCACTACCAATTTTTTATCGCGGTAAAAAGCGCCATCACAGGTAGCACAGTAATGTACGCCACGGGCGTAGTACTCCTTTTCACCAGGTACACCAATTTGCTTGTATTCACTGCCAGTAGCTATTAGCACTGCTTTGGTATAGATGTCGCCCTCGGTGGTGGCTAATTTTTTAAGTTTGCCCTGGTCTTCGATCTTCCGTACTTCACCTAGCTCGATTTTAGCGCCAAAGCGCTCGGCCTGCTTGCGCATCTGCTCAGATAATTCCAAGCCGGAAATACCGTTTTCAAAGCCAGGATAATTGTCTACCCAGTCTGTTACAGCCGCTAAACCGCCAATCGCGCCTTTTTCAAACAAAAGAGTATCAATATCTTCTCGGCAGGTATAAATTGCGGCACTTAGCGCCGCCGGCCCCGCCCCCACAATGACGAGATCATGCACCTTTTTATCTCCCATATTCGTACCTATTGTAGACTGGCCAATGATTTAAGCCAAAATTTTCAATTATCAATTTTGCAATTTCCAATCAATTTTCAATGGTTTAATTTCCAAATGTTTGGGTTATTGAGTATTGGATCTTGAATGAAAATTGTAAATTGGGGGTTTGAAAATTGGCTCTAGGCTATGGCTGGGGCTGGTCTGGATGTTCTGCCAAGTTAACTTCGTCGTATGTAAGTCCCTTGCTGGCTAAATATTGCTTTACCATGGGGCAGTAAGAGCAAGTGTTTGTGGTGTAGATAGTGATATTTTTGGGCATTTAAGGGACCCTCCTTTGGGCTGTTTGTTATTTAATTTTGTAATTTGCGTGTTGTTTATGATTAAACTACTACCAGTCTATCTGGTGTCCTTTAATACGTCAATACCGCTATATATTGTGTTTTTCGCACCAAATGTCCACACCGCCAGCCCTGTTGCCTAGCGTAGCCAGGCACGCCGGCTGGCTCTTGGCGCACTGCCGGGTTGTTGGCTGAGGGCGTTCCTCACCACGCCCCGACATTGCATCCAAGTGTGTGCATGTGGGAAGAAAAAATGCTGCGTTTTACTTGACGTCAAGGAGG
>Ga0209541_10004559_pt1 | contig 24569 bp, 24 predicted proteins | sample RifCSPlowO2_01_FD_184027 | JGI IMG/M metagenome (GOLD analysis project Ga0209541, IMG submission 184027) | Groundwater microbial communities from Rifle, Colorado - Rifle CSP2_plank lowO2_0.1 (SPAdes) (version 2) | ecosystem: Environmental > Aquatic > Deep subsurface > Groundwater | place... | reverse complement strand
TGGTCCGCGCCCCTTCTTTGTTTTCAATAATTTTCGGCTCGCCATTTTCCACCACAGCCATGGCGCTATTAGTAGTACCCAAATCAATTCCTAATATTTTTGACATTTTATTTTAAAAATTAATTATAATTATATTTTAATATTTTTATCCGATAATTTTTGAAACACCGTCCACCACTTCTAATGCTTGCCCATCTTTGAGTCTTAAAACCTTACAATGATTTTCTTTTTCAAAATTAACTGTTTTTTCTTCTTCTTTTTCGCTATAATGCGGCATAATAGTCTTATCTGTTAAACCAAACCCATTCATATCCTTAAGCCCCACCAAGTTTTTATCAGCATTTTTAGCATGTAATATAGTTGTCCCCATGATAACGCTTCCTGCGCTTACCCCTACATATGTTTTTCCCATGTTTATTAATTTAATAATTTCCTTGTCTAAACCAGTCTCCCTTAATTTATACATAAGATAAAAAGTGTTTCCCCCACAAACATAGATTACATCATACTGATTGAGATCACTTACTTTATCGATGTCATTAATATTTAACCAAACAATTTTTTCTTTACTAACACCCATATTGATTAATTCTTTTTCAGATTCTTTGACCCAAAACATGCTCCCCTCTTCTCCCTCTGCTGCGGTAGGTATAAAAAGTATTTTTACATCAATAGGATTTTTACCAAGTAATTCCAAAAATCTTTTTTTAATTTTAGGATTAACAAATGCGTCCGAAGTTAAAAGTAATTTTTTCATAGCTTATTAATTTTTTTCTCTAATTTCTCCTGTTTTTTTGCTTCTTTTTTAATCTTTCTTTTTCTCTTTTTTATTTTCCGTTTTTCTTTGAATTCCAAAAACCGTAATACAATTCCAGAAAGAACGCTCGAAAAGAAACTTTCTAAAAACATTTGGGCGATTAATTTAATTGTTTTTTATATTTTTTCTAATCTTTTTAATACTTCTTCATTGGTATGGCCGTCATATTCAGGTGCTTTCTTGAGTGTTTCCATGAAGTTAGTTTCATTCCATTTTGAAAGCGGTATGTGATAAGTTATTTGATTGCCCATTTCTTTCCCAATTCCTGCAATAAATACCCCCTCATGCATTGTTCCATCGCTATGTAATTTACTTCGCCATGATTTTTCTTGAAACTGCTTGCAAAGTTTTATAAAAAGCACATTCCGATGTTGATATAATTCATCAAAAGTATGCCACCCGTCTGAAATTTTGTTTTTATCTTCGCTTGAATTCATAAATTTTCACTAAAAACCGATTTTTGGTCCTTCTTGGCTGGCTTTAGGCATTTCGGGAAGATGGGTTTTTAATTCTCCAAATTTTTTTTCATATTCTTCAATTTGTTTTTTCAAAAGCAAATAAATCCTTTTGGCATGCTTTGGAGTTACAAGAAATTGCCTTCCCTGGTTTCCCGATGTGATTAAAAATTGAAACGCTTCTTCGTCAAAAATTGCATTAACCATTGTAACTGCATATACATTTGGATCTAAATTGACTTGAATTTGCTGTTTTTCTTTTTCCATATAAGTTCTATTAATTATTTACTAATCTTGACTTTCGCCGGTCTTAAAATTTTATCTTGCATTTTATAACCTTTTTGGAGTTCTTCGGCCACCATTCCTGATTCACCGCCTTCTACTTCCTCTACAATTTCCATTGTTTCTGGGTCGAATTTTTTACCGACAGATTCTATTTCTTCAATCCCCTCTTTTTTTAGAAATTCTGTAATTTGGTTTTTGATTTGCAAAAACCCTTCCGACCATGTATTGCCTTTTATTTCTTCCGGCATTTGTTTTTGAGCTAATTCAATGCTGTCCAAAATCGGCAAAATTTTAAAAATCATGTCTTCTCTTGCATAATTTCCCAACAAGGCCATGCGCTCCATTTCATCTTTTTTGTAGTTTATAAAATCAGCAGCGCTTCTTTTCCAGTTATTCAAATACTCCTGGCACTTTTCTTTGCATTCGTCCAATTCACTTTTTGGGCTTGTCCTGTTTAAATCCGAAGGATTTATTTCGGGATCTTCTTTTTTTATTTCTTCTTCCATTTTTTTGAGTATATGGTATTTAGTATTTTGTATTACGTATACTTAATACCTAATACTTTATATTTAATACTTTCTAGAACTGCTCTATTTCCCTTAATATTTGCTCAATTAAGCTTACATTTTTATTATGCGTTGATTGCGACGGCCCGATTATTTTTAACATTTCAAAAATAGTGTCCTTGTCCTGAGCTGAGCCGAAAGATTTGCTTTCAATTCTTGTGTAGCTTAACGTTGTTGATAGGTTTGACAATGACTGGATAAGCTCTTTTGCCAATTCTAATTCCTCTTGCACTTTTTGCTGGGCTTTTTCAATTTCGTGGGAAATAAAATACGGAATTGAATCTTCGTTGGAAAAAATAGTATCAACAAAATATTTATACGCTTTTTCGGTTGGCACTCTGCCTGCTGAAGTGTGCGGCTGCATGATGTATCCTTGATTAGTTAATTCTTGAAATTCATTACGCACGGTCGCCGGCGAAACATCTAAACTATACTTTTTTTGCAAAAGGTTTGAACTTATCGGCTCGGCTAAATCAAGGTATTCCCTGATTAAATTATTTAAAATTAACTCCTGGCGCTGGGTTAAATCCATATTGACAAGATTATTCTTTAAGAGTAATTTTACTGCAAGGGATGCTTGCCACACACGGCAAGAGAGCTTGTGCTTGAGGTTAGTGCTCACCATGGGCGTATGCCCGGGCATCCTAGGCCTTGTTATGTATCTTGTTTAACGACAAGATACTAACAAGGTTTTTTATTTTTACAAAGCAATTATTTCTATAAAGCCATTCTATAAAATTAGCAGTCCCTTGTCAAGAGTGACAGAAATAAAAAAACCTTTAGAGTTCAATCCAAAGGATGTAATTACTACATTGATAATATACACATGCCCATGCTACACTAAAATAAGCTTAGTCGTAGTTTAGGTAGGAATACGGCTATTGCTTATGCCCTGCGATGTGTTCTCGTGGAATACATCAAAGGGCTTTATTTTTTTGGTTTTAAATCCAGGCAGACAGAATTTATGCAATACCTTTTTCCTGTCGGAGTTGGCCCGTCGTCAAAAACATGACCCAAGTGTGAACCGCATTTTTTGCATATTATTTCTGTCCGGCCGTCATTTTCCTGTCTTTGCTCAATTGCGCCCTCAATGGCTTTATCAAAACTCGGCCACCCCGTTCCTGAATAAAATTGCGCCTCTGAAGTAAAAAGCGGGTTGTCACAGACCATGCAAACATAATTGCCATCTTCAGTTTTGCCTGCCCGCCGAAGCTTCAGCGAAGGCGGGTGGACATATTTTCCCGTAAAAGGAATTTCAGTCCCCTTCTGCCGCAGGACTTTGTATTGTTCTGGAGTTAACTTTTTCTTCAATTCTTCTTCATTCATAAAACTAGAAAATAGAAAGATAGAAATATAGAAAGATAGAAGTAAAAGTTTTCGTATTCTATATTTCTATCTTTCTACTTTTCTAGTTTCTCAACAAATTAGCAAACTTCTCTTGAACCTTGCGTAACTTTGGATTAATCACCACTTGGCAATATGCCTGGTTTTTATTTTGTTCGTAATAATTTTTGTGGTAATCCTCGGCTGGGTAGAACGCATCTATTTTTTTTACTTCTGTGACAATAGGCGCGCCCATTTCATTTGAGTTATTCAATTCTTTAATAAACTTTTCGCAAATTTCAATTTGGCTTGTATTGTCGCACAATATAATTGATCTATATTGAGTGCCCATATCATTGCCCTGGCGATTTTTGGTGGTCGGGTCGTGCGTGGCAAAAAAAACCGTCAGCAAAGTTTCTAAAGGAATAATATCGGCATCATACTCAACTTTTATGACTTCGGCATGTCCGGTATTGCCATCAGAAACGGCCTCGTAAGTGGGATTAGGCAGAGTCCCGCCTGCGTAACCTGGTTCCACAAAAATAATCCCTTTGAGCATCTTAAAGACGGCTTCGGTACACCAGAAACAACCTCCACCAAAGACAATAATTTCTTTCATGTTATTTTTCTTCTTTGTGGTCGTGTTTAAATCCCATCCAATCACAATGGACACAATGGTTTTTCTTAGACATCATTTTTAACCCTGCGGCTAAAAACAAAATTCCCCAAAATATTGTCCATCCGCTTCCGCTTAAAATGCCCAGCGCCTCCAAAATCAACGCCAAACCAATTGCTAAAAATACAATTCCTAAAAACATACTTTTCCCCGCCAAAAATTTTTTTATTAAAAATTTTTGGCGATTATTAATTATTTACGCGCTAAAACCGAGGTAAACCAGCACACACCCAAATAACACAAATACCACAAGTCCCAATGGAATCCATTCAGTTTTACTCTTAAATTTTGCTAAACCTTTTTTAATTAAATCTGGTAAAAATAGCAAAGCTATTCCTCTTATGGTTACCAACCAAGCAAGCACAGTAATTATAACCCTCCAACTTGAATCCCAAACATTGTACGATAAAACAAGAGCAATGCCTAGCATCACATTAATTAAGCCAAACAGCAATAAATTTTTTTCGTCTTCCATTAACGAAAAAAAGAATTCTATATATCTTTGACGAATCAAAAAAGCCAAAGAAATTATTATAAATGAAATCCCCCACAATACTGCTAAAAAATTTACTATTTCCATAAATAAAAATTTTTATTTTAATAATTATACTTATTTCAGTATATCATAAAAATAGAAATCCACAGGCTTACGCCTGTGGTACTTTTCTGCCAATCCTGCTTTTAAGCAGGATTGGCAGACGTACCTTTTCCAAAGTTTTGCTTATGCAAAACTTTGGGGATTTATGTTATTTCCTCCGCCCCGCTTCGCGGGGCTCCGGGCTTGCTCTGTATCTACGGGCTTGTGCCCGTAGATACAGAGCAAGAAATAATAAAAAAGAGAGGTCAAGGGCCTCTCTTGCGCATCTCAATTATTGATACTACTTCAACTTCATCTTTAAATAAGGATAGTATGTAATGTATTGCACCAGTGAGCCCATCCAAAAGCTATCATCTATTTTTAATTCCCATATCGGATGATTTGTATCACAATGGCAGCAATGTTGCTTTTTAAATTCCGGAAAATGCAATACTACATCAAATTCAGGCGAATACAACACGCAATGACAGAAAAAAAATAAAATAAAAGTAAGTGACATTGTGCTACTAATGCTTATTTTTTCTTCGCACCGCATACCCAAGATACAAGAAAAAATGAAAAGCATCGCCATTTTAAAAATACGCCTACCTGTTTTATTTTTTTGGACTTCTGGCTTTTCCATGGCATTTACCTTTCTTTGGTTAAATTGTCAAAATGAAGAAAATTCTTCGCTACACAGTTACATTGTACTAAAAATACCAGTAATTTACCAACTGTAATTTAAGATTATTAAGTAAAAAAAATGGGGCTATGCTTTACGCATTCCCCCTGTGATTTGTTCCCGTAGCCATAATGGCTACTTTCGTGGTAACGGCCGCGGCAACGGATTGATCAATATCTTTCCGCAAAAAGTGCACTTGCCGTCTTTACCGGCATCATGTTTGTTTCCCACTTCTTCGCAGTCAAATCTTGAGAAACCAAAGACATCCAACTGCGGCCGGCGGATAGCCCACACATGGCACGCAATCAACACCGCCAAAGTCACACCCAACGCAATCATCCCGCCAAATTGCTCCACCATGGCCACCTCCTAAAAATGAGCTCCTATATTACCCGCCAACCTAGGCAGGCAATATATCCCGCTTTTTATTGTAGAATATAAAATGCTACCCTGTCAATAGTAAAAAAATACGCACCCATTGCCAACAGACAATAAGTGCGCTTGGGCGATTAGCCCTTGTTATTTACAAGAATTGGTTTGCGCATCTACTTTTTTTCGTAAAAACCGATGATTGTTTCGGCACAATCTAAAAAATCATCGTTAGCTAATTTTAACTGGTCTTTTGCGTAACCTGGTGAAGTGCAATACACCGAGCACGCTGCAAAACACTCAATGGCAGCTTGGTAATTGCTAGCAGCCGTGACCCAATCTTCTTTAAAAAACGCCTCGTTGCCGTCGTAGCGTTTATCCTCGCCGCCTTCCCACTGGGTTGTTGCAGCGTTAACATTGGTAGCGGCAAGCAACACAACTATGGTTCCTGAAAAAATCAAATCCTCGCATTCAGTGTAGTCTGCTCCCGGCGGAACCCATTTTTTTAACCGATCCATAAGATCTGCTATCCTGCTATCAGCGGCTTTAAAGTCGCTCATGACGCCCTCGTATTCCGGCTCAACGCTCAAAAGAACGTCGAGCGATACTTTTTTTAGCAAAGTGGCATCGGTTTGCGGATCGGCGGGCGCGGACGCGGCAAACGCGAAGAAGAACACAAACGTAAACAGACAAGAAACGAAACTCTTCATGACGAGCTCCTTGGAAAGAAAATACGAAATACAAAACACTGCCTTTCTTTTCCGTAATACAACCCGTGCGCAAAACGCAAAAAGCGGCGCGCCAACAACATTCTATTTTACATGACAAGCTCCTTTAAATTGGTAAGGTTCAAGGTTAAAAAGTAATGCTATTAAAAAAGATGCAGAAAGTCAACTGACTTAAAATATGGCTCTCATTGCAATGAGAGCCATATTTTAATTTTATTTTCCCTGGCGCTCTGCCCTTTTGGCGTCAATTTCTTTTAAATAAGTTTTTCTGATGCGGACATTTTTGGGCGTTATTTCCACTAATTCATCATCGCCGATGTATTCCAACGCATCCTCAAGACCCATTAATTTTGGCGTGTTAAAATGCTCGTCAGACCCTTCGCCTTTGGACCTCATGTTAGACAATTGTTTTGTTTTGCACACATTAACCCGCATGTCTTCGCTTCGTGAATTTTGTCCAACCACCTGGCCTTCGTAAATTTCAATGCCATGATCCAAAAACAAAACTCCCCTGTCTTGCACATTTATCAGCCCGTAATAATTGGTAACGCCCGATTCGTGGGCAATTAAAGATCCTTGATTTCTTTCTTTCCAATTTCCCGGGTCAGGCATGTATTGGAAAAAAGAAGTATTGATTATTCCAAGTCCTTTCGTGTCGGTTAAAAATTCGCTGCGATAACCAAAAAGCCCTTTGGTTGGAATGATAAATTCCAAAAAGGCAATGCCGTTGTGCACCCTCATTTCTTTGACTTCCCCTTTTCTTGACCCTAATTTTTGCATTACCGATCCTTGATATTGTTCCGGTGTTTCAATAAAAACTTTTTCATACGGCGTCATTTTCTGACCATTAATTTCTTTGACAATAACTTGCGGCCGCGAAACAGCAAATTCATATCCTTCGCGTCGCATCCTTTCAATTAAAATGGCCAAATGCAACTCGCCCCTTCCCGAAACCGTCCAGTTTGCCCCGCCTTCGGCGTCTTCAACACGAAGAGCTACATCGGTTTCTAATTCTTTAAACAAGCGCGCGCGAATTTGGCGTGAAGTGCAAAACTGCCCTTCTTTGCCGGCAAACGGCGAGTCGTTAACCATAAAGGTCATTTTAATGGTCGGCTCTTCAATGTTAATTAATGGCAACGCAGAAGCATTTTGGGGGTCGGCAATGGTTTCGCCAATGGTCACATCAGCAATTCCGGCAATGGCGGCAATGTCGCCCGCCTGGACCTCTTGTGCCTCAATTTTCCCCAAACCGGCAAAAGTCATCAAAGAAATTAATTTGTAATTTTTAGATTGTCCTTGCCTGTTAATATGCGTAATTTCCTGGCCGGCTTTGATAACTCCGTTGTAAATTCTGCCAATAGCTAATCTCCCCTTAAAATTATCCGGCGCAATGGAAGTAATCAGCATTTGCAAAGGTTTTGTTGCGTCAACAATGGGTGAAGGAATGTGTCGCACAATAGCATCAAAAATCGGCGTAATGTCGGTCATTTTTGACAAATCAGCTTCAAGACCGGCTTTTCCGTCTCTGCCGGAAGCGTAAATTACCGGAAAATCCAAAGAGTGATCCCCTGCCCCCAATTCCAAAAATAATTCCAGTGTTGCCTCCAAAGCAAACTGCGGCCGCGCGCCGCCTTTATCAATTTTATTAATCACCACGATAATTTTATGTCCCATTTCCAAAGCTTTTTTCAAAACAAAGCGCGTTTGGGGCATTGGACCTTCTTTGGCATCAATTAAAAGCAAACAGCCGTCTGCCATATTTAGCACACGCTCCACTTCCCCGCCAAAATCCGCGTGGCCGGGAGTGTCAATAATGTTTATTTTTATATCTCCATACATGACCGACGCGTTTTTGGAAAAAATGGTAATTCCTCTTTCCCGTTCCAACTCATTGCTGTCCATAATCATTTCTTGGGCGGCCACTTCCTTTTTCATTTGAGTTTTTGACTGATGCAAAAGCGCATCCACTAAGGTGGTTTTTCCATGGTCAACGTGAGCGATGATGGCGATGTTACGAATGTTCATATATTAAAAGATAATTTTACACTAAAAAGTGACGAATGTCAAAAAGAAAAGACCCCTGGCGAACTATTGCTCGCCGGGGGCCATGTTTGATTTTGGTTGGCTAAGAGAGTTGTTTTTCGAGCCAGTCGATGGCTTCCTCACGACTTCCGAGGATCACGGCGTTGGGATGGCGCTTGCGCAACACCTTTTCCGCCTGCTTGGAGGCCTTGAGGAACTGACCCTCGATGCCCTCGTTGTCGAAAACGACAACGGTTGTGTCGGGATGGTCATAAAGCGCCATGGTCGCTTCGATGGCCGAATAGTAGCTGAGCGGGTTGCCCGGCTGGTTTGGATCTGCGAGGTAGAAGACGAAGTGCGAGGCGTTGGCCTTGGCTTCCTCTTCATTTGCCTGCGCCTCCTCATTCCAGTTGGCAACGACGGGATTGAAAAGACACTCACGTGAAATGCCAAGATCCACCAGTTCAGCAATCAGACCGTCGCGCCAACCATTGTTAGCACACGTGCCACCGAGAAAAACAAGCTTTTTCATCCGAAATCTCCTTTTTTGAGTACTTTTACCACGACACCCTCGTGGTAGGGATTACCAAATTGCTTTAACCTGATAATAGTTAACTATAGCATATATAAGGTTTATGTCAATAGTTTGGGTTTTCACGAAACCTTGGGAGGAAATCGGTTTTAATATGTATAAATAAAACATTCCAACATTCTATAGAATGTTGGAATGTTAATTCTACTCACTGGCTTTACTCAACTATAATTTTTCCGAATTGGTTGGCTTTGGCGTGATTATGATACCCCCATGTGCCTGTTTTAGAAAAAGTAAAAGACCACGATTCCCCCGGCTTGGCGCTTTTGCATTGGTCAAGATCATTATTTTCTGCGTCCGGGCAGTGCTGTTGCAAAGTGGTTCCACTATAAACAGCGTGCGTTGGGTGCATTGCTGACCCGACCCACATTTCATGCGTGCTTTCATTTTTAAAAGTTACCGTATCTCCCGCTTTTATTTTAAGTTCTGATGGCGTATATCCTGAATCTGTATATTTTACTTCGTAATTTTTTGCTAATTGGATTTGAACATCTATTCCATTGTCTTGGCTTACATTAACCGTATTTGATTGATCAGCTGGCTGTTGGGTATTTACTTCCTGGTTTGTTGCAACAGAAGCCGGAGCTTTATTGGAGTTTTGATATAAAAAATATCCTCCAAATATTAATAATACCAAAATAACACCAATCACCATATTTCTATTCATATAATTATATAAATTAATTTTATAATCTTATTATATTCACTTAATACTGCTTGTCAAATCTATGCGAAGCTTTCCGAACACCTTGAATCTATGCGTACCCTGGGAAAAAATCTGTTTTAATATTATTTTTGCGCACTTTCATTTCTTTGAGAGTTATTTTAAAAGAGTCAATCATGGATTTTGGCCCCGAAATATAAAATTTTCTTTCCTGAAAATCTTTTACATTTTTAAAAATAATTTCTTTTGTTAAAAATCCGGTTTCACAATTAAATCCTTTTGGCGCGCCTTTTGCATCGCTTAAAACATAAACTGTCTTTATCCCTAATTTATTTTGCGCCTCTTCAAAAATTTCCTTATACGCAATATCACCGTAAGTTTTTGCCGCGTAAAAAATAATGATATCTCTTTTTTCATTATTATCTGTTAAATATTTTACCATACTGCGAAAGGGCGTCACCCCAATTCCCCCTGCAACAAAAACCAACTTTTTGTTTTTATCATTTGGCAAAGTAAACTCGCCAGCCAGCTGACCTGCTACCACCTCATCACCTTTATTTAATGACTGCAATGCTTTTTTAAAAGAGCTTGGATTTTCATAAAATTTAACTCCAATTTTTATTTCTTGCTCTGTGGGCGAAGATGCAATTGTAAAATACCTCCTTTGCCCCCTGCTGTCATTTTTTTGAGCCGGCAAAGTCCATTCCATATACTGACCCGGCTGGAATTTTAATTTTTGGCGAATAGGAAAAACAAAATCATAAGTATTTTGCGCAATTTTAATTTTTTCTTTAAGCTTTAAAATTAACTTCTCTTTTGGGCTGACTAAGTATGAAAAAACATTACCTAAAACCAGCGCGGATTCAAAAACAAAATAAACACTGCTAATATGCACAAAAGGAGCAATCAGCAGTGCAACAAGCGAGCCATATATTATCCTTAATTTTCTTGTGGGAGGAGTAGTCGCAGGTTCGGTCAACATTATAAAAGCAAAAAATAAAATTGGAGAATAAGACAAACTGTCTTTTACCAAAGAAAAAATTTGCTGCCATGAAGTTGTAAAACCAGATGATGTTATAATAAAAACTATTAAAAAACTTAAAACCAAGTCAGTTCTTTGCAATTTTATTACAATTAAAATACCTAAAAGCAACACAAAAATTATCATATGTTTGTCGCCAATCCACCAGCTGGGGTAGTAATTTACAACATAAGCACTGACAACAACTGCAAATGCGGCCGGGTTGAAAATGTGTTTTTTGTTAATGGCCAACAAATATTTTGATGCTATTGCAATTGCGCTTACAAATATTAAAAATAAAAAACCGTTTAAAGATTTTTCCGGACCGATTATTAATGCCAGAATTAAAGCGGTAATGTAAGTTGACTCAACATTTGAATGAGTTTTAAACAGCCATGAAAAAATTCTATTGATCAACAATGAAAAAATAAGTATTAAAAATAAAGAAAAAATTAAATTCAAAGGATCAAATGGCATTATGCCAAAAAAAGAAAAAATAAGTCCAATGGCCCACAAAAAGCTAAGGCAGTACAGCATTAATCTGTACATTGTTATTTTGTTTAGGAAATTATCGATTATTTGAAACATGTTTTAATTTATTTTACCATAAAAAGCCGCCCCGAAAAGCGGGGCGGCTTTTAAAAATACTTATTTTCCAATCTTTAACAAATCAACCTCAAATGTCAGTGTTGAATTGCCAGGAATAACTGGCGGACGGCCCTGCTCTCCGTAAGCTAATTCTGGCGGAATGGTAAGTTTTCTTTTCTCGCCGATTTTCATTCCAATTACTCCTAAATCCCAACCCTTTATTACATCTTGCTGGCCAACTGTAAATGGAAATGCCAAATTCCTGTCAATTGAAGAGTCAAACTTTGTGCCATCAGCCAATTTGCCAACATAGTGGACTATAATATAATCCCCCGCCTTTACACCATCTCCAATTCCTTGTTTTAGTATCTCAACTCTCATCCCTTGAATCTTAAAATCGTTAGGATTATTTACATTTTGATCTATCGGCGTATTATTTTGATTAGAATTTGACATAAAAAAATATATTCCTAAAATTACAGCAATGATTATTAATACTACTACTATTATTGATATTAAGACTATTCTTTCCATATTTTTTTAATTTGTAGTTAGCAGTTTTTAGAATTTTGTGTTCTACTCACTACTCACTATAAACTACTCACTTAATATAATATTCGACCTTGTTATTTTTTATTATTAATTATTGAGAACAATAATCACACCAACGAGTGCCTTGCGGAGTTGTGTTGGTACTTGTTTTTGTATTATGAAAAGTCAGTTGAGTTGTGGAATTTGCTTGTATGTGAAAATGCACTAAAGTAGTTGTCCCATTATTGCTTGTAGGTTCGCCACATCCAACCGGCGGCTGTGAATTTTGCGTCAAAACACATCCAGTTTGATCCCAATCCCAATTCCAACTGCCTGTATTTGGAGTTGTTTCAGTTATAGTATACTCTCCTGGTTCAAGATTATTTTGAATAAAAGGCACTGGGGATGAGCCATTTGTTGTGGTGATACTAAAATTTAACGGCCCGAAATTATTAGGGCCATTTACCGTAAAACCAAATATTCCATCTCCGCCTATAGTATTTTTTATTACCTTTAATGTTCCTTGTTGAGCTGTAGTATTTTGTGCGTTAGTAAATGTGCATGTGGTTGTCTGTCCAGCAACAATTACAGCGGCATTAGGCGTGCCGTTGGTGCAGCTTGATGTTGTTAAATCCCATCCGCTTTGGGTTGACTCGTCAACAGAATAGGTGCCCGGAGCCAAACTTAAAGTATCAGCCGGATTATTAATGGCACTAGTGCCATTAACTGTTGTCACGCTCATTGCCGACGGTGTTGGGAAAATCGTGAAGTCAAATGTACCATCGCCTCCCGTGGTTTCTTTAATAATTTTCAGCGTGCCTTGAGCGGGCGGCATTGGACTATTAACAACAGGACATGTTGGATTTAGATTAGTGGCAGAAACCGTAACTGTGCAGGGACTTCCTGTTGTAATCCATCCTGTTGTGGTTTCAGTAATGGTATAGGTGCCAAATGGAACACCCAAAAGAGTCCTATTACCCATCGTTAAACCAGCTCCAACATCTATGGTAAAATTAGAACTACCAGGGACATTACTGGTAAATGCAAATATAGTGGTAGTTGGTGAAAGTGAACCACCTTTTGTTTTACTTACTGTAATAGTTCCTGTTGTTGGCGGTGGCGGCGGAGTTAAGTTAAGAGTATTGGTAAAATTACACTCGGGAATTATGGTGGCGGAGCTGACGCTGACCGTACATACCGGGCTCGGTGTTACGCACCATCCCCAAGCAGGAGGATTAGTACAAGTAAAAAGATTATTTTCGGTTATTGTGTAAATATCAAAAGGAAGATTGTTTATAGTGTAAGAATTTGTCTGGCCTCTGTTAGTATTAATAGTAAAGGTAGAACTTGTGGAAGGGCTTGGTATTATTGTGTAGCTGAAAGTGGCATTGGTAACCGATGAATTAGAAGTAAGCGGGATTGTTTTTTTTACCTTAATTGAACCAGTTGTTGAATGATAAGTATTAATAATTGTGCAAACCACATTTTGTCCACTGGCAATAGAAATAGAATTACCAACAAGCGCTGACGCTGGAGCTCCTGTGCAAACCCAACTACCAGCACTATAATTAGGCACAACAGATTCAGATAATGTATAAATTCCGGGAGTTACATTATCAAAACCGGTATAGTTTCCAACATGACTGAATCCAGTAGGGCCGCTGGCAGTTAATGTCCAATCACCTGGGGTTTTTGTTCCGCCTCCAAGATTTTGCACTGATTTAATTAATTTTAAAGTAGTAGTTGCTGCTGCTCCGGTTATAGTAAATGGCACAATATTAGAAACATCGGTACATGGGTAGAATGATTGAGGGTTAGCAACAGCGACTGGAAAACTTCCCGGGTTTCCAATAAGATATGACGGGATGCTGGCTGTCAGTCTGGTTGTATTCACAAAACTTGTTGGGATATAAGTATTATTAAACATAACCTGAGATCCGCCTTGAATAAAACCTGTGCCATTTACTGTGAATGGGAAGTCATTACCACTTGATGGCACTGGCGTTGATGATGGCATTAAACCGGGAATTGGATCAGTTAACGCATTAATGGTTGGGTCTATACTACAGGTAGCAGTTGCAATATAAGTATTAACAATAGTGCACTGATAACTTCCGCCAGGAACCATGGTGACATATCCATGAAATGGTACGCTTAACATTTCACAATCATTAAGACTGCCATCACTATTAAATTCAGGAAAACTTGCTATATAATTTGGATATTGAGCAGCAGTATATATTTCATATACATCATAATCACCATCAGGAAACTGATTTGTTGCCCCTGAAATTACTGTACTAATTGCGTCTGTCTGTCGATTATGAACTGTTAAGTTGAAAGCAGAAACAGGAGCCGGGACACCATTGGGTCCTCCAACAACCACTTTATTAACAATTAATCCAGCGGTAATAGACGGGCTGTTAGAATTATTACTAAAAGTACATTCAGTAGTTTTCCCAGGTTCTACTGTAATACTATTGAAGCCATCGCCATCGACCGGTCCGGTTGAAATAGATCCTGTGGGAGTAGTGGTGCCATCTGGATTGATAATTTTACAAAACGATTGCGTTGGGGCTGAGTTAAAAGACCAACCGCTTTGCTGAATTTCTTTTATGGCGTAACTATTTGCTGGCACCGATACGGTAGTCATGCCAGAATTATTTGATGTAAAGATAGATGCTGATGGGTTTGAAGTGCCTGGGGGGGGTGGATATATATTAAAATTAAAAGTCCAGTTTGCGTTTGCCGTGCCTGTGATATTTTTAATAATTTTTATAAAACCATTTTGGTTATTAGTAGCAGTTACGGTAAATTGCGCGGGAGCGGAAATATCTCCATTGGGATTTACTACCCTGATATTGAATACGCCCGGATTTGTAATATATGAATCCGGTATAATAACTGTTATTCTAACATCTGAATTATTTGCAGCATAATTAATTGCTAAATAATTAGTCTGAGTGAAACTACTGTTTGCCAACTGCCATGTCACCACAGACGCCGAAGCAAAGTTGCTACCATTAATAGTCAAATTAACCCCCTGACTCCCAGCTGCGACTGATGGCGGATTTAAGCTTGTTATAATTGGAGGGTTGCCAGCCGGCTCGGCACCAACAAAATTTGCGCCCAAAGCAAAAACCGCCAAACTGGCTGATAAAATTATTATTTTGGAAAAATGTTTTGACATTAGGTTATTATAACCCTTTGAATTTTAAAAAACAATAAATAGTGTGAAAAATTATACAAGTGTATTAACAGGAAAAAAGGTTTTGCGGTGGATTTTGCACGGGCCGAAATTTTGTAAGTTTTTGATGTGTAAAGCAGTGCCGTATCCTTTATGGGCGGCGAAATTATATTTTGGATATTTTTTATGCATTTTTTGCATAATCCTGTCGCGGGTCACTTTGGCAATAATACTTGCCGCGGAAATAGAAAAAACTTTTTGATCCCCTTTTATAATACTTTTTTGCGAAATTTTTGAGTTAATTTTAAAATTGCCATCCAGCAGCAGAAAATCTGCCTGCAGATTTTCTGCTGCCTCAAGCATTGCCAGCTTAGTTGCTTCCAAAATATTTATTTTGTCTATTACTTTTTCAGAAACCACGCCAATCCCCCACTCAATCGCAGGGTGGTTTACCAGGACTTCATAAAGCTCTTCCCTCTTTTTTTCTGATAGCTGTTTTGAATCGCGAATGCCAAAATTTTTAATAAAAATTTTGGCATCGCGCCGAGCACTCAGCAACACTGAGTGCTCTGGCCTTACTACTACCGCCGCCGCCGCAACCGGGCCGGCCAGCGGTCCGCGGCCGGCTTCGTCCAATCCAACCACCACATTAAACCCCTGCTTCCACAACTTTTTTTCTTCTTTGAAATTCGGATAATTCATTTTATAATCTTAACATAAAAACTTTTACAACAAAAAAGCCCCGTTCGCACTATAGCTACTAGGGGCATAATAATCGAGCTTGGCTATTACTTTTTTAGCGCCCTTTTCATCAACTCTCCGATGACCGGCATGACAACTTTGAATGCTAATTTTTCGGGAGAAAAATAACAAAGGGTGTCAATTGCTGACTTCACTTTAACATACTGTTCTTGAAGTCGAAACTGGACAACTAACCATGCCACTGAAAATGGGGGCAAGCGCAATATCTCTTCGAAAAGACATATTGGATTTTTCTGCACCAAGGCTGCCAAATCCTTGCCCATAAGGGCAAGTATTAAATCTGACATTGACTTGGTCATATGCTGCAAATCATTTATTCTTTCCAAGGTTTTTAGTCCTTCCGCATCACCCTGGAGAAAACTTCTTGTCGCAACCACTTCTGAAAGGATTAGGCGATACCGGGCACCAAACGGATCTTGACGATCAGTCCAGCCGAAAATATCTCTCAAGATATTGATATTTTCCTCGCCAATACCAACCTCTTTGCAATCCTCAAGCAATTTTTTTTCCGCGGTTTCTAATTGGACATTTGCCATGATTTTTTCTCCTAAAAAGTTAAGAACTGTTTTTGAACGCTTCAAAAACTTAACTTTCATGATAACAAATAAAAAGTTTTATGTCAATACTTGTTTTAATTTCCCCAAAAAATTAAAATACAGTATCAGAAAAAAAACTTATGCCAAAATTTACTCATCTCCATGTCCACTCGCACTACTCCCTCCTTGACGGATTGCCGAAAATTCCGGAGCTTTTGGATTACGTTAAAGAATTAGGCATGGATTCGGTGGCCTTGACCGATCATGGAGTAATGTACGGTGCGGTTGAATTTTTTAAAGAAGCTAAAAAACGCGGCATCAAACCCATAATTGGATGTGAAGTTTATGTGGCGCAAGAAGGACGTCTGGACAAACGCGCCAATATAGACGCAAAAAGCTACCACATGATTTTGCTTGCCAAAAATGAAGTTGGATATAAAAATTTGGTGCAACTGGTGACCAAGGCGCATTTGGAAGGATATTATTACAAGCCCCGCATTGACGAAGAACTTTTGGAAAAACATGCTGAAGGTTTAATTGGCACTTCCGCTTGCTTAAACGGCAAAATTCCCAAAATGCTTTTGGCAAATAAACTAGACCAAGCCCTTGCGCTGGCAAAAAAATATGAAAAACTTTTTGGCAAAGACAGTTTTTATTTGGAATTGCAATATCATAAAAATATCCCGGAACAACAAACTTTAAATAAAAAATTAATTGAGCTTTCAAAAAAAACCGGCATTCCATTAATTGCCACTAACGACAGCCATTATTTGCGTCCCAAAGATGCCGATGCCCAAGATGTTTTAATGCTTATCAATACCGGCGCCGACGCCAACGACCCCGAAAGATTATCGCTAAAAACCGACGACTTTTCCATGCTTCCACCCGAAAAAATGGCTGAAATTTTCAAAGATACGCCAGAAGCCATTGAAAACACCCAAAAAATTGCAGATTTATGCAATTTTGAATTTATTTTGGGAAAGCCACAACTTCCACGCTTTGAAGTCCCTGGCGGAAAAACTCCGGAAGAATATTTAACCGAATTGTGCGCCATCGGCCTGAAAAAAAGATTTGGGGAAAATATTACCAAAGAGATGCAGGAAAGGATAAATTACGAATTGTCCGTCATTAACAAAACCGGTTTTGCTTCTTACATTTTAATTGTTCAAGACTTTGTCAACTGGGCCAAAGACAACCGGATTGTGGTTGGACCCGGCCGCGGATCAGCCGGCGGATCGCTTGTTTGCTACGCCACAAACATTACCAATGTAAATCCATTGCAACACGATTTGCTTTTTGAAAGATTTTTAAACCCCGAAAGAATTGCCATGCCCGATATTGACATTGATTTTACCGACCGACGTCGGGATGAAGTCATCAAATACGTGGCAGACAAATATGGACATGACCATGTGGCCCAAATTATAACCTTTGGAACCATGGCTTCGCGGGCAGTGGTGCGCGATGTGGGCCGGGCGCTTGGATACGCTTACAGCTATTGCGACGCGCTGGCAAAAATGATTCCTTTTGGCATGGACTTGCCAGAAACTTTGGAAAAAGTGACCGAAGTAAAAGAACTTTACAAAAGCGATCCGCAAGGAAAACGCTTGCTTGACCTGGCTTTAAAACTGGAAGGCGTTGCCCGGCATGCTTCCACCCATGCCTGCGGAGTTGTGATTTCAGCCGCACCGCTGACAGATTCAGTACCGCTCCAGCATCCGCCAGGGCAGGACGATTCCATTGTCACCCAGTTTGAAATGCATGCCATTGAAGATTTAGGACTTTTAAAAATGGACTTTTTGGGATTAAAAAACCTGACCATTATTGAAGACACGCTGGCCAGGATTTTTGTCATCCGCAACGAAAAAATTGATATTGATAAAATTCCCTTTGACGATAAAAAAACTTATAAGTTGTTTCAAGATTCACTGACTACTTGCGTATTTCAATTAGAATGCCTCTCGGGAGATACTAAGATTTCAAATACTAGCATTAAAAAATTGCACGAGCGAAAAGATCGTAAACATATGCAATCAGTTTATCTGGACGAAGGGAAAATCCATCGTAACGAAATCATTGATATTTTCAAGGGACCGGAAAAAGAGTTATATCGGTTAGTTGCAGAAAATAAATGGGAAATAAAAGCCTCCAAAGACCATTATTTTATGACTTATGGTGGTTGGAAAAAACTGGAAGATATAAAACCAGGGGAGCGAGTGATGGTAAATTTCGATGCCAATCATACCATTTTTAATACGTGCCAAACTTGTAGCAAACACATTGATGGCCAACGTGATGGTAAGAGTAGGTTTTGTTATATCTGCTCAGCAACATTTTATAGTAATCCAAGCAAGCCAGGGTCAAGAGAAAAAATCAAGGAAGCCCGAATAAAATTCTATAAAAACGGGGGCAAGCCTTGGAATAATAGATTAACCGCAGAAACGAATGAAACTTTAAAAAATAATGGAGATAAAATATCAAAAGCTCTCGTAGGCAGATCTTTAGAAGATAAATTTGGCAAAATCCGGGCCGAAGAAATGAAAAAGGCAAGTTCTCAAAGGATGACCGGAAGGGGAAATCACATGTTTGGCATACCTTCACCGCATAGAAAAGGAGGGTTTAGGAAAGATCTGAACCATTATGTCCGTTCATCTTGGGAAGCTGATTTTGCCAGAATCCTAAATTTGCACAATATAAAGTATGAATACGAACCTAAAACGTTTGCATTAACAAGATCTAACGGCAACATAATGAATTATACCCCAGACTTCTATGTTCCCCACCAAAATACATTCTACGAAATCAAAGGATGGATGCATGATTTAGACGCTGAAAAAATAGAATTATTCAAAGAGCAATATCCTCAATATGATTTTGTATTGATAAGCGCCACAAAATTCGCCGAGTTTGCTTTGCAATATAAAAAACTTATACAATGGGAATGCCCAAGAATACCGACTAAACAAAGTTTTGGCTTTATAAAAGTCAAAGAAATAAAATACGCAGGAAAAGAACAAACGTACGACATTAAAATGAAATCTCCTGGAAATAATTTTGTTGCCAATGGATTTTTAGTCCATAACAGCGACGGGATGAAACGCTACTTAAAAGAATTAAAACCGACCGAATTTGAAGACATTGTCGCCATGGTGGCGCTGTACCGCCCGGGCCCCATGCAGTTTATACCGGATTACATTGAAAGAAAACACGGCAAGCAAAAGATTACTTACATTTTACCTGAATTAGAACCTTTATTAAAAAACACCCAGGGCATTATGGTCTACCAAGAACAGTTAATGAAACTGGCCCAAGTAATTTGCGGTTTTACTTTGGGTGAAGCTGATGTACTGCGAAAAGCGGTGGGTAAAAAAATCAAAGAACTTTTAGACGCACAAGAAAGTAAATTTGTCCAAGGAGCCATAAAAAATGGCGTTGCCAAAAAAATTGCCGAAGAGTTATGGCAGTGGGTTTTGCCTTTTGCCGCGTATGGATTTAACAAAAGCCACAGCGCGGCTTACGCCACCATTGCTTACCAAACAGCTTATTTAAAAGCCCATTATCCGGTGGAATTTATGGCTTCGGTTTTGACTTCCGAAAAAGCAGATGTTGAAAGAATTGCCTTATTAATAGAAGAGTGTAAAAAAATGGATATTGAAGTCCTGGCGCCAAATATTAATGAATCTTTGAAAAACTTTACAGTGGTTCCAGACCAACAAAAAATACGCTTCGGACTTTTAGCCATTAAAAATGTGGGAGAAAATATTATTGACACAGTTGTTTTAGAAAGGAAAAATGCCGGCCAATTTAAATCCATCAGTGACTTTATCAACCGCGTCGCATCAAAAGATTTAAATAAAAAATCCATGGAAGCGTTAATCAAAGCCGGCGCCTTTGACGAATTTGCCGAAAGAAACCAGCTTTTGCAAAACTTGGAAAAATTGCTGGAAATCGCCCGCGAAAACCAAAAAAATAAATCCACAGGCCAAATCGGGCTGTTTGCTTCCATGCCTGCTGCAAAAAATAACGATATAAAGCTTGACGCGGCTTTACCCGCCAAATTGCTGGAAAAACTAACATGGGAAAAAGAGCTTTTGGGATTGTATGTTTCCAGCCACCCATTGCAGGGCTTTAAAAAATTATTTGAAAGCAAATGCTTTGCCATTGGCAAAATTGACAGCACTATGGTCAACAAAAAAATCATCTGCGGCGGGCTGATTTCCAACGTCAAAAAAATAATCACCAAAACCGGCAAGCCAATGCTCTTTATGAAACTGGAAGACTTAACCGCTAAAACTGAAGTGGTGGTTTTCCCTAATTTAATGGAAAGAAATCCAACCGCCCTGCAAGAAAATAAAATTGTCTTTATCGCCGGCCGCGTTGACAACCGCAACGGAGAGATTAAATTAGTCGCCGACGATGTGCAGGAAATTATAGTGCCAGAAGAAATATAAAAGTTTACAAGAAAAAAGCCCCAGTCCATTTGCTGGGGCATGTGATTACTGGCGTCGTAACGATTCTATTGGGCCTGAGATAACTTTTCTCTAGCTACTTTCAAGTTGCTTCCAAAAAGAGCCATATCAATGTTACGCAACATTGAAGATACATCGAGTAGCTCTTTTTCAAGAACCAAAAGCAAGGAGAACACGAGAACTTCTGGTTCTTCTCGTGCTTTTTGCTTTGCTTTTTCCCCAAAACGGCCGAATACCTCCTCTAACTTTTGAGCGGTTGCCTTGGAAAGCATGGTTTTTCTCCTTTTCTTAAGAGGAACGGACAACTACCGTAGGTTTGGTTGGCTCCACTACATTTAACACCAAGTCAAACAAGCTGGCCACCCATATTTCATCTTCTCGCATTTCTTCCTTTACTACTTTTTGCCAGAAGTTTCTGACAAGGTAGCAAAAAATGAAAATCTCACGGTCATCAATCCACTTGCCAGCTTCAATTGCGATATCGGCATAGTGTTTTTGAGCAAAGCTACGTTGTTGCTTTGGCCAGGGCTTATGTCGTGTCATAAATTGGGCTTGCTCTTCTTTGCCCCAAATTTTATGACCATAAAGACGACCATGCTGGGAAACAATCCAAAACAAAATAGCCCGTAGAACATCAGAGCAACCCTCGTCGGCCGCCTGTTTTACAAAAGAACTCTCAAAACGGAACATTACACGAACCACCTGCGTCGCTTCTTCAATGGGCTTCCCTTCACCATCAAAGAAAACTCCGTCAACAGAATATGTTGACCAACCCTTGAACGGAGATTTGTATGCCTCAATTCTTTCAAGGGCTTCTTTTTCTGATGGCAAGACACGGCTTCCTTTGGTTGAGGTATAACGGCTCAGCTTGAACAAATCAGGAAAAACCTGAAATTCATTAATCAATGCCTCAACATTTTCTCGTAAGTATCTTTTGACCACACTCTCATTGTACCCATCTTTCAATGCGTCAAAGATTGTTCCGTAGTAAGCGGCTCTCTTTGGGAAGTAAATTTCCACAAATAGCGCACGTTCACTGGAGTTGAAGAAATAGACTTTTTCTAAAGTTGGCATGAAAATCCTCCTATCTTGAAAAAGTTGACATGTCAAAGGGCGACTATCTACTTTATAATAAATAAATTATTAAATGTCAAAATTCTAACCATGGTTTTTGTTATTTAATTTGTTTTAAATATTCCCTCAAATCCTTGCCAAATCTCTCGTCTTTGAGCGCTAAATACATAAAAGATTTTAGCCATTTTAACTTGTCTCCGCATTCAAGCCACTCCCCTTTTAATTCGTAACCGTACAGTGTTTTTCCGTCATCCAACATTTTGTCAAAAACTTCACCCAAAATTATTTCCCCTTTTTCAGAGGGCTTGGCTTTTTTTAAATATTCAAAAACATCCGGAGTTAAAATATATTTTCCTACCACAACTAAATTGGACTGAATTTTTTCTGGTATGGGTTTTTCAATGATTTTTTTAATTTTATAAAGATTAGTGGCTATTTTTTCAACTTCTACAGATCCGTAAGCCGGAATTTTATCTTTTGGCAGGGACTTTAAAGCAATAACCGGAGCACCGCAAGTTTTAAAAATATTCATTAACTGCAACATCGCCGGTTCATCTGAATACACCACATCGTCTCCAAAAGAAACGGCAACCGGATTTTCTCCTGCTATTTTTTTGGCCTGCAAAATGGCGTGGCCGTCGCCCAGGGGAAGCTTTTGCACTACAAAAGAAAATTTGATGCCTTCAACCACTTTTTCAAAGTCTTGCAATTCTTGCAACTGCTTTTCTTTTTTGCGTTTTACCAATATTTTTTCTATATCGGGATACTTTTTAAAGTAATTTAAAATCATTTTTTGCTTTGGGTTTATGACAAAAATGATTTCCGAAATTCCAGAACTTTTTGCTTCTTCAATAATGTATTGGACAATGGGTTTGTCCACCAAAGGAAAAAACTCCTTGGAAATCACCAAAGACAACGGCAAAAACCGCGTGCCCAGCCCGGCAATGGGAATAATGGCTTTCTTTACCCCATTAGAATTTTCTTCAATGCTCATGTTATTTCAATTTAACCTTTCGTAAAAATGCGGGAATTTCCCACTCTTCTTCCTGTTTTGACTTTTTATTTTCTTCTATTTCTTCAGCTTCTTTGATTTCCAAAGCGCTTCGTCGTATTGCCCTTTTTTCAATTTCCGGGGCTTCGGTAATGCTTAATTTTCTGGCATCAAAAGTGCCGGCAGGAACATTATTGAAAGGCGGCGGCAATAAGTCCGGAAAAGGAATCGGCTGTTTTTCTGTAACTTTTTTAACTGCTTTCTTTTTCTTTTTTATTACTTTTACCACGGTTTTTTTCTTTACGACTGGCAATGGCTTTTTAGCTGGCGCAACCGAGACTTTGACTGCCTCCTTTTTCGTTTCAGTTTCAACCGCTCCCTGGCCTGTCATTAAAAGTGTTGTTTTTATTTTATTTTTATACTTGCCGTCTTTGGATATTCCAAAAATAATTTTTGCTTGCGGATTTTGCTCGGCAATTGCCCGGCTTATTTTATCCACATCAAACATGCTTAGTTGAGGGCCCCCTAAAATATTAAATAAAATTTTATCTGCTGTAAAGTTGCTGTTTTGATACAAAGGATTTTGTAAAATTTGTTCTGCCAATTTACTGGCGCCGTCTTTGCCTTGAGCTTCGCCAGTATTTAAAAAAGCGATATTGCCTTTGCCTTTTAGTATTGCCCTCAAATCGGCAAAGTCAATGTTAATGATTCCCGGGCTATAAATCAAGTCTATTAAGCTTTCCAAAGATTCAATAAGATTTTTATTGACCATTGAAAAAGCGTCTGTTATAGCGGTGTTTTCATCAATAACTTTAAAAATCCTTTCGTTTGGTATTGTAATTGAAACATTTAAAGACTTTCTTAAATCTTTTAAAGCCTTGTAAGCAAGGCGCTGCTTGTTTTTGCCTTCAAATTTAAAAGGCAGGGTGAAAATTCCCAAAATAATGCCTTGGAAGTTTTCCAGCGCCTCTGCAAATCCTTTTGTTGCCCCAGACCCCAGCCCTCCGCCCAAGCAAGAAATTAAGATAACAATATCCTGGCCTTCAAAAAGTTTGCCAATGCGCTCTTTTTCGCTTTCTGCGGCGGCTTTTGCCAAGTCAGTATTTAATCCGGTGCCCAATCCGTGAGTCAATTCCTGGCCGAATAAAAATTGCTTGATTCCCGCCTTTTTGCGGAAAGCCCGGACGTCCGTGTCAGCAACTACAAAAGAAGCTTTGTGCAAAGACCTGCCAATTTCTGAAACAATAGAGGCTCCCCCGCCGCCAATGCCGATTACTTTTATTTTGGCTTTAAACAACGAATCCGAACTGAAGTTTTCTTCCGTTTTTTCTCTTACGATTCGTTTTGGCGCCGGCCTTCGCACTAATTTTTTAATTTTTAGCTTTTTAACAGCTATCTTTTTCTTGCTCTTTTTAATTAATTTATTTACTTTCTTGATTTTCTGCCTTTTAATCTTAACTAGCTTTGCCTTTACTTTCTTTTTTTTAATAACCTTCTTTGCCAATCTTTTAACAAAAACTTTTTTAGATTTTTTCTTTTTTATCTTAATTTTAGGCCGTTTTATTTTAACCAGCTTTTTTATGAAAACTTTTTTATTTACTTTCTTTGCCTTTTTTTTCTTTACCCGCCTAAGTTTTCCTTTAGAAAATTTTGG
>Ga0209541_10004558_pt1 | contig 24570 bp, 33 predicted proteins | sample RifCSPlowO2_01_FD_184027 | JGI IMG/M metagenome (GOLD analysis project Ga0209541, IMG submission 184027) | Groundwater microbial communities from Rifle, Colorado - Rifle CSP2_plank lowO2_0.1 (SPAdes) (version 2) | ecosystem: Environmental > Aquatic > Deep subsurface > Groundwater | place... | reverse complement strand
ACTGGGGCAACTCATCTAGACGATAACGGCGAATAAACTTCCCCACTTTTGTAACACGCGGGTCATTTTTTATTTTAAAAAGAGGTCCATCTTTTCTCTCATTTAACTCAACAAGAAATGGCTTTAGTTCTTCAGCATTCTTTATCATGGAACGAAACTTTAACAAGCTAAACTCCCTGCCTTGGCTCACTCGGCGTAACTTTACAAAAACAGGTCCTTCAGTTTCCCATTTAACAGTGAAAGCAATAATAAACAAGAGTGGCGAAAAAATTATAATAGCAGCCAGACCGCCCACCAAATCAACGGTTCTTTTTATTACTCTGCCCCAACCGTCAAGATTGGTCCGACGCAGTTCTATCATCGGCACTCCAGCCAAAACATCAATCGAAAAATTAGCGGTCAGTGTTTGATAAATATTCGGCACAAACTTAAATGTCAGGTGATTTTCATTGCAGAAATCTATTATCTCCAAAACTTTTTCCGCCGGATAATTGGGATTAGCCAGAATAACCTCATCAATGCCCGGATTGCCAACTGCTGATTTTACTTCCGATATTTCCGGATTCTCCAAGTGTTTGACTATGCGGTAGCCAATAATTAAATTCTGGGATATTTCTTGGGCAAGTTTGTTTGAAACATTATCATCTCCAATTACCAAAACTCTGTGAACCCCAAAGTCACGAGTAGTAACCAGTTTTTTTTGAAAAAAGTGGACCAAAAACCTTCCAAATGAAACAAAAAGAATGGCCAAAACCCAGCCTCCCAAAACCAAAAATCTGGAGTTAAAAAGCTCCTGTCTTAAAAAAATATAAACAATCAAAACCATCACTCCGGCCGAAGAAGCAATCGCCACCCTGAAAAACTCCTCAATTCTGCCGGTAGTAGTTCTAAGTTTATACAATCCGGAAATAGCAAAGATGCCAACAAACAGAACAGCAACAAAAAAAACCAGAAGAAAATATTTTTCAATCGGTAAATTAAATTCAAACAATACCGGCCTGAAAGAAGAAAATATTTCAGTACGCAAAAGGTAAGTAGCCAAACCGGCAGTTACAATCATAATAAAATCAACAGGTAAAAACAGGGTGTTGAAGAAAAGTTCGGATTTTTTCACGTTCAAACCTTATAATAAAAAGGCAGCTATTTCAAGCTGCAAAACTAATAACCATAAACGGAATGATAAAATTGTAAAGTCTTGGTTATAGCCAAAAAAGTATTGTATATTTCAGGTTCGAGTATCACGAGTGGGGGTGTAAACCTTACAACATTGTTTCTGGCTGATGTCGTAAAGACACCATTGCTCAAAAGTTTTAAACAAAAATCTTCAGCTTTAACCCACTTAGGGTCAAGTTCCAAGCCTATGAACAAACCCAAGCCTCTGACATCTTTGACAAAAGGACTTCGGATGAGTTTTAACAGCCTTAAGAAAAGTTCGCCAAGTTTTCTTGACCTTGCTGTAAGGTTTTCCTTTTGGAGAATTTTTATAACTTCAAGACCTATGGCGCAGGCAATCGGATTACCGCCAAAAGTACTGCCGTCATCATGAGGTCTCAAAACAGACATTATCTTTTCCGGACCAACCACCGCAGAAAAAGGGTAAATTCCGCCACCGATAGCTTTGCCAAGAATAAGCACATCGGGCATAATCCCATAATGTTCATGTGGAAAGTCTTTTCCTGTTCTGCCGAAAGCCGTGGGAATCTCGTCAAAAACCAAAAGAATATTTTTTTGATCACAAATTTCTCTGATTTTTTGCCAATAGCCTTCCGGTGGAAAAATAAAACCACCTTCCCCCTGAATCGGTTCAGCTAAGTAAGCGACTGTGTTTTCATTAACCTGAGACAAGAAACTCTCAACACTTCCAAATTCAACATGTCTAAATCCCGACAACATGGGACCAAAACCTGACTTGTATTGTGGTACTGCCGAAGCGCTTAGAACCCCCATGGTGCGTCCATGAAAATTGGAGTTTGTCACTATGATTTCCGCTTCATCTTTCGGAACACCCTTCTGCTCGTAACCCCACCTTCGGGCAATTTTTATTGCTTTCTCGACCGCTTCGGCTCCGCCGTTCATAAGCAGAACCATAGCATCAGGAATTTTGGTAAAATTTGCCAGAGTTTCGCAAAAATTAGCCGTAACAGGATTGCAGACTACATTAGACACAAGACCCATTTCTAACAATTGGAAAGTGGCGGCGCTAACCAAATTGACGTTGCAGTGACCAAAAGAGGCCGCACCATAACCCGCCATCATGTCTATGTAGCAATTTCCACTAAAGTCATATAGACTGGACCCCTTGCTCTTAACCATCACAACGGTCGGACGCTCATAGTGGTGAGTCATATACTTGAACTGTCTATCAACAAAACAGCGCGCATTAGTAGAAAGTTCGCCGTGCATATTTTTTTCCTTGGGTTTTTAATGTTCCTTAATCACAATTACAGAAAGCCGACTACTTGTCAATCTGGTTTATTTGAGCTATAATTAACACATTCTGGCAAATTGGGTGATTGCCGTGAGACTATCCGCCTTAGCCCTGATGGGTTTCGGCCAGAGTTTCATGGAGGAAAGTCCGAACACTTGTTTAATAGCCACTTAAGAGCTATTAAGAACGGCAGCGGGTAACTCCCGTCCGCTCGCAAGAGCAGAGATGCGAACAGAAACGGCCAAAGCGAAAGCTAAGGACGCCCCCAGGGGGCGATGCCAGCAGTAATGCTGGAATGAAACGGCTAAATTCTTGCCGAGGTGCAAGTACAGCGTTCTCCGCGTTGGCGGAGTTCGAAAAGTTAGTACGCAAGGTCCTGAAGAAATGAGGGGCCAGATTCCAGTGGCAACACTGGAACCAGATAAATAATCACACAAAAACAGAATTCGGCTTACAGATTTGCCAGAAAACTAAAATCCGCCAAAGGCGGATTTTAGTTTAGAGCAGCTTATTCAGTTCTTTGTCCAAAGCGAAATTTACCAGTTTGTCCGCACCATGATTATCCTCTCGGGGAATATGTTTGAAAGTAACCTCTCCAAAGTCAACTTTCAAGTTCCAAGTTTCCAAAAAAAGATTTTGCAGGTTTTTATCCATAATTTTATAATGGCCGTTCATTTGATGTTCCAGTAGCTCGCTATCCAAATGCACCTCAACTTTCGCTTGCGAGGCATCATGCTTGCCAACCAACTGTTTCAACTTTTTCAAAGCAAAAATTACGGCCTGATATTCAGCCTCGTTATTAGTAGTCTCTCCGATGTATTCACCATACTCTTTTTTCAGTCCGCCGTCAGACCGTTGAATTACAACACCAACAGCCGCCGGACCCGGATTGCCTCTCGCTCCTCCGTCGGTATGTATCAAATATTTATTTTCCATTTTTAATGCCAAAAATTTTAAGAAACATTTGATAAGTAGCTCTGGAATCATCTAAAGGATTGTGCCAAACTCCATGCTTTATTTTCAAAAACTCCTCCACCTCACGCATTCTGAAACCTTTGATGCCTGGTTTATTATAAAACTTGCTAAACGCCATGGACAAAACATCAATGATCTGCCAATGAAATGCCGGCCTGATTCCTAGTTCAAAAAAAGATTTTTCTAGAAACATAAAATCCCAAGCCACATTATAACCGACTAAAACGCCATCCTTGGCGATTTTGTTAAATTTTAACATTGCTTCTCTCAACGAAATGGCACCCTTCCATTTTTCTTCAGTGTAACCAATAATGTTTAGAGAGTTGGGATCGGCCTCATCTATTTCTCTTGGTTTGATTTTTGCAAACCATTCTTTTTTTATTTTCCAGTTTGTTTGGTCAACAACCAAACATCCTATCTCTATAACCTCGTGATCCAGGTCAAGACCGGAAAACTCCAAGTCAACAAAAACCAAGGGGCGTTTTTTAATCCCCGTATTCGGTTGGAATTTTTTTGGTCTTCTATTTAAAATGTGTTTTATCATAATATCTAAATCATAATATCTAAGAAGTGTAGTACCCCAACGCCTTTAGTCCTGGCAATTTTTCACCGGCCAAAAAAGCCAACATAGAACCTCCACCCGTGGAAACATAACCGAATTTATCAAGCAAGTCCAGCCGGTTAGCGGCTGCTATAGTATCGCCGCCGCCGATAATAGAGTATTCTGCCCTCGCAACCGCTTTTGCGATTTCTTTTGTTCCTGTGGCAAACTTCTCTACTTCCAACAAACCCATCGGCCCATTCCAGATTACCATGGATGAGCTCTTGATTATTTCCCCAAAATGTTTGGCCGTCTCCGGACCAATGTCAACAATAATCTGGTCTGGGGCTAGGTCTTTAATGGAACAAGGCTCGACTTCAGACTGGCCCGTCTTGTCTTTTGAAATTAAAACATCCTCCGGCAACACCAATTTCACGTCTTGCGATGACGTGAAATTTGGTAAAACAGTGTCATCGACAAGCGAAGAACCGACGTCTATTCCCCGGGCCTTAAAAAAATTATTTGCCAATGCTCCGCCAACCAAAACTTTCTCGGCTTTGTCCAGAAAGTTTTTTATCACAGGTAACTTAGTGGCAATTTTAGCTCCACCGACAACCAACACCTTGCCTTCAGACAGAGCTTCCAACGCCCGGGACAAGTTTTCAACTTCTTTTTTTACCAATAAACCGGCGTAGCTGGACAGATATTTGGTAACCGCCGAAACTGAAGCATGGTCACGATGGCAAACGGCAAAATCGTTGTTTATGTAAAAGTCAAAACCCTTTGACAAGTCTCGGGCAAACCCATCATCATTCTGCTCTTCGCGAGAGTCCTGCCTTAAATTGTCTAAAAGCAAAACAGGGCATTCATTGAAAAGTTCAGCAACTGTTTCAAGTTCAGAATGGGGTACTAAGGTCAAAGTCTGTCCCAAAACATCTCCCACTTGCTCTACAATTGGAAGAAAGCTGTCTCCGGCATTCAGATGGGCAACTAACAAAATTTTGGCGCCACTGCCAACCAAATAATCAAGGGTTTCTTTTTGGGCTCTGATTCTAAAAGTTTCTTTAACTTCTCCATCCTCAACAGGGACATTAAGGTCTGTTCTCATTAAAACTTTTTTTCCTTTTAGCTCCCCCGCTTTTAGTGAATCAATGAATTTAATCATAATTCCGAAGCAACTTTTAAAATGTTTGCAAATTCTTCTTTTCGCAGGCTTGCTCCGCCGATAACCGCGCCTGATATCTCCGGATGTTTAAGAAAATTTTCAACGTTGTTCTGATTAACACTGCCGCCGTAAAGAATTGATTCCTTGCCGGTAACTTGCTTAATAACTTCAGCGGCAATCAATGTGTTTTCCGGTTCGTCAGGTTCAGCATTCGGATTAGTGCTTATAGCCCAAACCGGTTCATAAGCAATCAGAACTCTTGCGGCATCAGTTGCCGAAAGACCGGCCAGACATTTGCTTAGCTGCTCCTCCAAAACCATTTTGGAGTCATCTTCTCTTTTTTTCTCCCCCACTAACAGGACAGAAACCACCCCCTCAATCAAAGCCTGTTTTAATTTCTGATTTACAATTTCGTCCGTTTCTCCCGCCTTCCTCCGGTCAGAGTGGCCAACCAAAGCAAATTTTACTTGGTAGTTGTCTGCTCCCGGTTCCCAAAAAACATCCTGCGCGCCCACAAATTCTCTATTTATCTCTATCAGTGATTTTAAAAAATGTTCTGGCGGACAGATAATTGTTTTAATATTCGGATATTTTAAAGCTTCAGCAACCTCAAATTCAAAAAGTTCCTTGGCTTCTTCCAGAGTCTCCGGATGGTTTTTCCAATTTGCAATTATCAGTTTATTCATGGGTTAAGTGTCTTCTGGTTTTATGACGATATATATACCATATTATCAAAACAACCAATACGGCAACAAAAACATAGTTAAACTTCTTCAAAAAAGAAAATATCCTGTCTAGGTTATCTCCCGCCCTAATTCCGACATAAACGTAAAGAAAGTTTAGCGGCATTGATCCTAAAAGAGTATAGAGGGAGAACTTGGGCAAATTCATCCCTGATATGCCAGCCGGAATCGGAACAATGCTTCTGCCAGACGATGGTATGAAATACCCCCAAAAAACTATTTTATCGCCATATTTGGCAAACAATTTGTCCAAGTGGTTCAGTTCATGCTTTGTTATTAAAAAATATTTACCGTATTTTTCCAGAAACAGTCTGCCCCCCTTGAGAAAAATAAAATAAAGACCCAAATTGCCCAAAAAATTACCCGCGGTAAGCCATATCATAACCGGCCAGAAAGAAAGTTTTTCTTGACTTATAAGGATGCCAAAAGCAGGCAGAACTATTTCCGCTGGAGTCAGGAATATGGTTAGCCTATCCAAAAAGGAGGCCCAAAAAACACCAGCATAACCTAAAGCTCCAAGAAAAACCACCGCTTTATCTATAGAAGACGATAGAAATTCAAACATCGGCATTTCTTAATTCTTCCGCCGCCTGGTCAGGGTCTACGACATTGATATCCATACCGGTGCCCAGTTCAAAACCGCCGACAGTGGAGGTGTGGGGAAAAATTTCCATATGCCAGGCATAGTAATCGACAACACCCATACCGACCGCGTCCAAAACCTTGATTGGAGCCGAATGAATAAAAAAATTGTACGAAGGATTACTTAAAACTTTTTTTAACTTCTTCAAAACAGAACTGAATATTGCCGCAAGATTTTCCAATTCGTTGTCATTGGTTGCTTCAAATTGAGAACTCATGTTTTTTGGAAAAATTCTAATTTCATACGGTTTTTTTGAAACAAAAGGACAAAGAGCGACAAATGATTCGTTTTCACTTACTATCCTGGTTTTTTGTTCCAATTCCCAATTCACCAAAACTTCGTGAACTTTGCGGTTATTATTAAGGTAAAATTTTTCCGCACCGACCACGCTATTCATCACATCAGGCGGCAAAATCGGCGTAGCCATAATTTGAGAATGAGGGTGCTGGACGCTTCCGCCAGCCTGAAGACCAAAGTTATGAAATATTAAAACATATTGTCCGCAAAATTCAGATGCTATCGTCTGATAACGGTCCTTAAAAACTTTAAGAACTTCCAGTGCTTCCCTTTCACTAAAATCTTGAAAATTTTTACTGTGGTCGCGAGTGATTACCACCTCATGAAAACCAGAGGCTTCTGCCACCCTGAAGGGGCCATTTTGTTTGGGTGGAACACAAATTCCATAAACTAGAGCCGGATACTTATTCTTAATAACAGCAATCTGCCAGTCTTTTTCTGAAGGATATATTTTTACAATCTCCTGACCGGAAGCAACCGGATCGTCAAATGGACAGTCTCTAAATTTAGCCACAACAGGCTCAAAATTCGATGATATTTCGGTGGGACGTTTCGATCTGCCCGTGGCAAAAAGCACCCAGTCGCCGGAAACCAAATCCTGCCTGAATTCATTTAGTATTTTTTGCTCCATAAATTTTTTCTGACTGTTAAAACCTCAAAAAGCATTTTAACCATCCCGCCCAATTTCACATGACTCTCCGGGTCATTGGACCATGCGATAGGCACTTCTTTTATTTTGAAACCAAATTTTTTGGCAATAGCCAAAATCTCTACATCAAAAGCCCAGCGGAAAATGGTTTGTTTGGGGAAAACCGTTTCAACGGCTTTTTTTGAAAAAGCCTTGAAACCGGCTTGTGAATCTTCCACTCCCAGAGGGACGACAAAATGTACAACCAGCCGAAACATCTTACCCAAGAACTCTCTAATCCCGGATTGCTTTACAATATTAACTGAACCGATGGCCCGCCTTGAACCAACCACAACATCATAACCCTGACTGAAGTAGGGCAGAAATTTGGCGACCTGATCAATGGAAGTAGAATTGTCAGCGTCCATAAACAGTCTTATGTCACCCTCCGCCGCCAACATTCCATGTCTGACAACAAAACCCTTGCCATGATTTTCTTTGTTATCAACAAGTTTTAAGTTGGTAATTTGCAGACTCAAGTCATTTACCACCTCCGCCGTCTTGTCTTTTGAGCCGTCGTTTACAACCAAAATTTCGTATTGATAAGATTGTTTTTTGAGATACTCGTCCACAGCCAAAAGCGTCTTGGCTATGCGTTTTTCCTCGTTGTAGGCCGGGATAATGACAGATAAAAACATACATACAAACTATCACAAAAATTGGCACAAAAAAAGCCAAGTGGACTTATTCTTCAGTTACTACACGAGTAACTATGTTACCCCCGATTAAGTCAATATCTCCGGCCCGTCTTTTGTTATCGCCACAGTGTGCTCAAAGTGAGCCGACAAACTGCCGTCTTTGGTTTTGTAAGTGGTACCATCCTTAGCTATAACCACTTCATAACTCCCAATATTAACCATGGGCTCAATAGCAATGGTCATTCCTTCTTTAAGAGTTTCCCCCTGTCCTTTTCGGCCGTAATTTGGCACATAAGGTTCTTCGTGAAGCTCACCACCGACACCATGACCGACCAACTCCCTTACCACACTAAAACCATTTTTTTCTACATATTTTTGAACGGCAAAACCGATGTCTCCGGTAGTATTGCCAACCCTCGCTTCTTCTATGCCAACATCTAAAGCCTCTTGGGTAACTCTAATTAACTTCTTAGCTTCAGTAGAAATTTTACCAACCCCCACGGTTAAAGCTGAATCAACATGCAAACCCTGATACTTGATAGCAAAATCCAGACCGACAATGTCGCCTTCCTTTATTACTCTATCTGAAGGCAAACCGTGGACAACTTCGTCATTTATAGAAACACAGGTAAAGGCCGGGTAGCCGCGATAGTTAAAAAAGGAAGATTTAATTTCCGCTTTGGGCAGTTTTTTCTGCCACGATAAAACAAGCTCTCTGGCAAGCTTGTCTATCTCTTCGGTGGCAATGCCCGGCCGAACTACGGAAGCAAGTTGGTCAAGAATTTCTTTTAAAATCTTACCGCTTTCAGCCATAACTTTTATTTGTTGTTGGCTTTTTATTTTAATCATTTAAACTTTTTAAAATATCTTCTGATACTTTTTCTATAGACTGCTCACCATTAATTCTGATGATTTTGTAGTCACGCTCCTGAAGATAACCTAAAATTGGAAAAGTCCTGTTGAGATACTCCTGATACCTAACTTTGATTATCTCTGGCTTATCCAATTCTCTTGTCAGAAGTTTTGAACCATCCCTTGGACAAGCCGTCATGTCCTTGAACTCTGGAAAGTTGGGTATGGGATGACGGTTTTCTTCGCAAATTCTCCTTCCACTATTCCTCTTGATGGATTCTGCTTCACTAAGACCGATGTGAAAAATATGGATGTTTTCTTTGCCAAAAACTTTTTCAAGCTCCGGTGCCTGTCTTTCAACCTCAAAAAGAGTACGTGGAGACGCGCTAAAAACAATCCCCTTGCCTTGCTCGGCCAGCCTATCAATTTCTTTCAAAGTCAGGTCTGTAACCCATTCCGGGTCGCATAATATACCAGATTCCCAAAGCTTTCTCTGTTCAATCAGTTTTGGGTCAGACTGATCTCCATTTTTGAATTCATATTCTAGAAGTTTTGACGTTTCAAGATGGATGAACCCAAATTTTTCCGCCAAAATATCAGCTTGCGTGCCTTTACCCGAACCAATGGGGCCGATTAGTATGACAGCCTTTTTCATAACTTCAATTATAGGGACAAAGTCCTAAAGAGACAAGCTGGGAAAAAGCATTATCTTCAAAACCCTAGTACTCATACATTGAGATCTGGGCATCCATCTGCTTCATAACTTCCAGCACAACCGAAACTACGATCAAAATAGAGGTGCCGCCAACACTGAAAGAAGTGATGCCGGTAAAACCTTGCACCACGTTAGGCAAAACAGCAATTATACCCAAAAACACAGCGCCAACCAAAGTAATACGATTGAGGAGGTGATACAAAAACTGGGTCGTCGCCAAGCCCGGACGTATGCCCGGAATATAGCCACCCTGCTTTTGGATGTTTTCAGAAATTGACTTAGGGTCAAAAGTAATAGCCGTATAAAAATAAGTAAAGACTACAACCAAAACAAAATAAGATGTGCTATAGAAATAACTGTTTTGAATAAAGCCGTTCAAAAAGTTGGCCACGTTAGCGACAAAACTAATGCTGGAAGCGGCAAAAAAATTAGCAATCATTCCCGGAAACAACAAAATAGATAAAGCAAAAATTATAGGCATAACTCCGGCATTATTCACCCTCATCGGCAGATAAGTGGAGACCCCGCCATACATTTTCATTCCCCTGACCCGCTTGGCATAGTTGATGGGAATATTCCTTTGAGCTTCGGTTAAATAAACCACCCCAGCAATCACAATGAGCGCAACTATAACAAAGCCTAGATAGGTAAACAGCTGTGTATAATCAAAAGTTGCCCTGGTCTGCTGAAGAGAAGTGGGAAAGCCAGCCATAATACCGGCAAAAATTAGAATAGAAATTCCGTTGCCGATATTTTTCTCCGTTATCAGTTCGCCCAGCCACATTAAAAGTACGGCTCCGGCAGTAACAACAATCAAAGATGAAGCCCATTGCATCAAATTCAAAGGCTGGAGAACCCCCTGTCTAGAAAGCAAAAGCATAAAACCATACCCCTGCAGCAATGCCAAAGGGACAGTCAACATTCTGGAATATTGATTAAACTTAGCCTTTCCCGCCTCGCCTCCATATTTATAAATCTCCTCCAGAGACGGGAAGATCATGGTCAAAAGCTGCATTATGATAGAACCGGTAATATACGGCCCCAAACCCAACATTACAATTGAAAGGCTGGATAACCCTCCTCCGGTAAAAACGCTGATCAGACTGAAAAGCTGGTTATCTTCAAAAAACGCCTTCAGTCTAACCGCATCAATGCTTGGGATGGGAATAGCGGAAGCAATTCTGAAAACAATCAAAATCCCAAGAATGAAAAAGATTTTATTCCTCAAATCATTGATTTTAAAAATCCTCAAAAGTTTGTCCATAAAAGTTTATTTTATAAGAGGCTATCGGACTTCCATAGTTTAGACAACCTCGGTTTACAATTTCGGAAGCTAAGAGATTTACTCATTTGGCAATTTTTTAATTTCAGAACCTGACTTTAAGGCCTTTTCTCTAGCTGTTTTAGAAAAATTTACTTCCGAAAAAATCAGCTTTTTAACAAGTTCCCCGTTATTCAAAATTTTTATATTCTTACTTCTGCCAGAGCTTAAAACTTTTTTCTCATTCAAAGTCTTTGGATTTACGGAATCTCCTTCAGAAAACACATCATTAATCCGACCCAAATTAACAACCTCGGGCTTGAGCTGTTTCACATTAAAACTGCGGTGTTTTATCTCAACCTTCTTGTTGGAACCTCTTTTTTTAGGAAAAAGCTTCCAGAGAGGAGCATTTCCGCCTCTGAAATCGGCACCCAGCCTGGCACCTCTAGCCATCTGACCTTTACTGCCACGCCCGGAAAAAGTACCTCTTTTACCTCCGCGGCCAACCCGCTTTTTAGTCCTGGCTTTATTTAGTTTTTTCAGTTCATGTATTTGCATTTTGTATCGTATTGTTGGTCAAATTATCGGCCGTTGCTTTGTTTTCAACAACAACGGTTTCTACTCTAAGTTTTTTCAAAGCTTCTAACGCGGCTTTGGCTATATTTATTTTGTTGCCTGTTCTGGATAAAAGCTTGGCGGTAATATTTTCTATGCCGCTAAGTTTGGCGACCGCCCTAACCGGTCCGCCAGCTTTGACGCCATTGCCCAAACCGGCCGGCTTTATTATAACTACCGCACTGTTATATTTGGCAGTAACCTGATGCAAAATTGTTCCGTTTTTAACCTGAATCTTTATTATTTCTTTTTTGGCTTGATGCACTGCTTTTTGAATGGCTTGTGAAACATCTTTACCCTGGGCCACGCCTAGGCCGACTGAGCCTTTTTTGTCGCCAATAACAACAGTTGCCCTGAAACTGAAACGCTTGCCTCCCTTGGTAACCCTAGTTACTCGAGCAATATCTAAAACCTTCTGGTCAAAATCAGACCTTTTGTCAGGAGAAAGACCGTCTTTTTTGCGCCAGTTAGCAGGACGTTCTCTCCCGCCTTTTTCCTTATTATTGAAATTGCTGAAATTTTTATTCATAAACAAAGGATAAATTAAAGTTTGAGACCCGCGCTTCTAAGCCCGTCCGCTAAAGCTTTTACGCGACCATGATATTTGAAACCTCCTCGGTCAAACAACACCTTGGAAATACCTTCCTTTTTTATCGCTTGGCCAAGCACCTCACCAGCTGTAAAAGATTTTTTGATTTTGTTTTTTTCTTTCATATCGTTGTCACTCACGGAAAAAACAGTCTTGCCGATAGTGTCATTGATGGCTTGGGCATAAACATGCTTCGCGCTGCGAAAAACAGAAATTCTAAGCACTTTTTCTGTACCGCTGATTTTGGCCCTGACACGAATGTGTCTTTTTCGGCGTTGTATTATTTTGTTTGTTTTTTTGATCATTTTAAAACTCAATTAAACATGCTAGGCCGCAGCTGCCGCAGCCTTCTTGCCGGCTTTTCTGACAATAACTTCTTTTTCATATTTAATGCCGCTACCCTGATAAGGTTCCGGTTTTCTTTGCTTTCTTATCTCTGCCGCCACCTGCCCAACTGCTTCCTTGTCACTGCCGGAAACTATGATTTTGTTTTTTTCCACTTTAAAGGAAATGCCGGCCGGGCCTTTGACGGTCACGGGATTGGTAAATCCAAGATGCAGTTCCAAATCACTTCCTTTTACAGCCGCCCTAAAACCCACACCCTGAAAAGTCAAAATCTTTTCAAATTGCGATGAAGAACCTTTCACCATGTTGAATATCAAAGACCGATATAATCCCCAGAGAGGAGCGGTTTCTTCGTTTGCATCTTTTGGTTTGACAAAAACCTTGCCGTCTTGGACTTCAACAAGTATCCTCGGGTCAAGCCTTTTTTTCAACTCGCCATTTGGTCCTTTAGTCACAACAAAACCATCTTGAACTTTTAATTCAACTCCGCTTGGTAGCAATATTGGTTTTTTTCCTGTTCTGCTCATGTTTAAAATTTACCAAATTTCTGCAATCAGCTCTCCGCCCAAATTATTTTTTCTGGCTTCCTGCCCACTCATAATTCCGTGCGAAGTTGAAATTATAGATATGCCATACCCGGAAACAACCGGCTTAATATCTTTCTTTCCAAGGTAAACCCGTCTGGACGGCTTACTAAAAATCTTAACCCCGGCAATCGGCATTGTCTCGCGGCTCAAGTCCAGCTTCACTTCCAAAAATACTTGTTCTGTTTTGCCAACCTTTTTCTTTTTTCTTTCTATCTCCTGAACCAGACCGTTTTCTTTCAGTATTTTAGCCACATCAAACTTGGCCCGGGAAAAGGGAACCAAGACTCGCTCCTTGCCTGCCATTTGAGCGTTTTTTATTCTTATTAACATGTCGGCAACTGAATTCATCGTCCCGATGCCGATATTGAACTTGTCTTTGACACACTCCGCCTTTGGCATAGTCCCTTTTGACTTATCCCAGCAGACGGTGTGAAAACTCGGCAAATTGCAATATCGGAATTAAATTGATTATTTTGTTACATTTCTTTTCTTTACCAGCTTGATTTCTTAACTCCAGGCAAAAGACCCTCGCTGGCCAGCTCCCTGAAATGAATACGACAAACATCAAATTTGCGCATGTAACCATATTTTCTGCCGCAAATAAAACAGCGCCTGACAATCCTGCTGGAAAACTTGGGTTTTTTCCTGGCTCTTGCTTTTGTTGATTCTTTTGCCATAAAACTTTAAATTTATTTCTTGATTGGGAAGCCTATTAATTTCAACAACTCCACGGTTTCTTCTCTTTTTCTCGAGTTGGTTACCACAGCTATTTCGAAGCTAAACACGTCTTTAAGGGATTCGTAGTGAATCTCCGGAAAAACGCTATGCTCCAAAATACCCATATTCAAAACACTTTTGGCGTCAAAAGACTTGGCATCAATACCCCTAAAGTCCTTTGTTCTGGGCAAAGCAATAGAAATTAACCTATCCATAAAACCATACATTCTGCTTCCGCGCAAGGTAAGCTTATAGCCGATTTTCATGCCGGCCCTTATTTTAAAACCGGAAATTGATTTTTTAGAGAAAGTCGGCACCGGTTTTTGTCCGGCAATCAAAGCCAAGTCCTTCTCAATATTAGCCAACATTTTGTCGTCTTTGAGATGCTTGCCCACACCGATGTTCAGGACCACCTTGATTACCTTGGGTACCTGCATGACATTTTTGTAGCCAAACTTAGCCTGCATGGCAGGGATTACTTCTTTTCTATATTTTGTTAGTAAGCGTGATACTGGCATAATTTGATAACGATTTATAAGATTACTGCTCCACATTTCTTGCAAACTCTCGTCTTGTTTTTACCTTCAACTTTTTGACCCACCCTAGTCGGTTTACTGCAACTCGGACAAATTAACTGCACAGAGGAAATGGCTACCGCTCTTTCCACTGAAACAATCTGGCCTTTTTGACCCTGCTTCTTTGGTCTCTGGTGCTTCTTAACTTTATTTAAACCCTCCACCACCACTCTGGCGCCTTTGTCTTCTTTATTCAAAACAAAAATTATCTTGCCGGTTTTACCGCGATCTTTTCCTGAAAGCATTCTTACTTTGTCATTTTTCTTTATTTTCATATGATTATTTTTTCGTTAAACAACTTCTTGCGCTAAACTTGCAATCGTATCATAACCTCGTTCTTTTATCTCTCTCGGTATCGGTCCAAAAACACGACCGCCTTTTGGCTCCTTGCCTTCTAAAATCACAACCGCATTATCATCAAATCTGATGTAACTGCCATCCGGTCGGCGGAAAGGCTGTCTTTGTCTGACTACTAAAGCCCTGACAACATCCTTTTTCTTTATCTGTTTGCGCGGTTCTGCCACCTTAACAGAAACAACAATTACGTCTCCAATCTGGGCATATCTTTTACGTGTGCCGCCTAAAACCTTAATAAGGCCAACTTTTTTGGCTCCACTATTATCGGCGACATCAATTATTGAACGCATCTGCAACATATTTGTGTTAATTATTAACCGGTGAATGTACCTTAAACCTTTTGTCTTTGGACAAAGGTCGGACTTCCTGAATTAAGACCTTATCTCCGGTGTGATATTCGTTCTGCTCGTCGTGAACTTTGTATCTCTTGGAAACCTTAAAGTATTTTTTGTATTTCGGATGTTTTCTAAGGTGAATGACTTCAACGACAACTGTCTTCCGCATCTTATCGGAAACCACAACTCCTTTTAAAATACGTGGTGTTTTATCTTTTTGATCCATAAATAATTAATTACTAACGGTTAATTTTAAAGCAGTCAAAATTCTGGCAATATCTTTCTTTGTTTTCTGAACCTGGCTAAAATCCTTTAAACTGTTGCTATTCAAGTCAAAAAGCAGCTTACCCAGCTTAATGCGGAGATTTTTAAGCATCTCCTGCAACTCTTCTTGTTTTTTTTCTTTGACTTCTTTAAATTTCATCGTCCCGATGCCGACGTTGCACTTGTCTTTGACCTCCCGCGCCTTTGGCAAAGTCCCTTTTTACTTTATCTCAGCTGACGTTTACTAAAGCTCGGCAGTGCAATATCGGAAGTTAAATTAATTTACTTATTTCACGTTATCTCTTAATAAACTGGGTTTTTACCGGCAACTTGAAAGCTGCAAGCCGGAAAGCTTCTCTGGCGACGGCCTCACTAACTCCATCCATTTCAAACAGTATCTTGCCGGCTCCTATGGGCGCAACAAACTCCTTCAAAGCCCCAGCTCCACCGCCCATTCCGACTTCCGGCGGTTTTGCGGTTACCGGCTTATCAGGAAAAACTCTTATCCATATTTTGCCGCCTCTTTGTATAAACCGGGTCATGGTACGCCTTGCTGACTCTATCTGGCGGGAATTTATCCAAGCAGACTCCAATGCTTTCAAGCCAAAACTGCCAAAACTTAAACTAAAGCCTCTTGTTGCTTTTTCTTGAAGTCTCCCGGGATGCACTTTGCGATGTTTTATTCTTTTTGGCTGAAGCATAATTGAAAAATAATTTATTAATAACCAAAGCGCTCTCCTTTATATATCCAGACTTTCACGCCAATTGTGCCATAAGTCGTATGAGCAGTTCTTTTTGCGTAATCTATCTCGGCACGCAACGTCTGTAACGGCAGATTTCCTTCTTCCAAATGTTCGGTTCTGGCAATTTCTGAGCCATTAAGCCTGCCGGCAACTTCAATTTTTGCTCCTTTTACATCTTTTTTGTTAGCAATAATTTTTGCTAATGTCTGTTTTAATATCCTCCTAAAAGGCATTCTTTTTTCTATTTGCTCAACTATAGATTCCGCCATGATTGCCGCTGATGTTTCCGGATTTTTATATTCTTGAATGTCTATCCTGATGGCAGTTTTTCTTTTAACCAATCTTAGAATTTCTTTTTTCAAGTCCTCCGCACCGGTTCCACCCCGTCCTATCAACAAACCGGGTCTGGCGGTGTGGATAATGATAGTCAAAACATCCGGACTTCTTTCAATTTCCACCCTGTCCACACTCATATTTTTTATCTTCTTAGACAAAAACTGCCTGATACCAAAATCCTCTCTGAAATATTCGACATATTTTCTGCCAAGACCAAACCATCGGGAAAGCCAGCCCTTGTTAAAACCTATTCTGAAAGATGTTGGTGATATTTTTTGTCCCATAATATATTAAACGCTTTTTCTTCTGAACAACTTTCTACTAATATCTTGAACTCCGCCAAAAACTCCCTTTTTTGATATCTCTTTCTTTATTCCAGTGCCGAAATCAGGCTTTTTTTCCAACCCTAAATCTTTAGACTCGCCCGATTCGCTTTCTTTTGTTTTTAAAGCTTTGTCTCCATCAACAGATTCGTTTTTTGTATTAGCGTGTTTAAGACCTGGCACTTTTTCCTCCAAAGTAATCTTGATGTGAGAAGATTTTTTTTGGATCATACTGGCTTGTCCCATAGCTCTGGGCATATATCTTTTAATCTTCATGCCCTCATTCACAACCAAATCTTTAATAAACAAGTTATCTTTAAGCAATCCAAAATTATTTTCGGCGTTAGCAACCGCTGATTTAAGCAGTTTGGCCAATGGACTGGATGATCTTTTCACAAGAAACAAAAGTTGGCGTTCCGCCACAGCAACATCCATGCCCTTAATCAAACCGGCAACCAGCCTGACTTTTCTTGGCGCTATTCTTAAATTGTTCAGTTGTGCGTTAACTTGCATATGTTTATTTAATTATTTCTTCTCCGGAGTTGCCGTTTCGACTTTCGCCGCTTTGGCAGTGTCTATCTCTTTTTGTTTAGCCGCCGCTTCCAATTCTTTCTGCATTCTTCCGCCGTGCCTGACAAATTTTCTGGTAAGCGAAAACTCTCCCAGCTTGTGCCCCACCATGTCTTCGGTAACAAAAACAGGAATATGGATTTTGCCATTATGTACGCCAAATGTAAAACCAATCATTTCCGGAGTAATTGTAGAAGCACGCGACCAAGTTTTAATCACGGTCTTGTCTCCAACCCTAAGCTTGCCTAATTTCTTAAGCAACTTCGGATGGACAAATATGCCTTTTTTTATGCTTCTAGACATTTATAAATTTATTTACTTCTACGCCTGACAATAAACTTCCAACTTCTTTTTTTCCGATTTCTTGTTTTCACGCCTCTGGCTTTCTTGCCCCATGGCGTCTTTGGCCCGGTTAAACCTATCGGCTGTTTGCCTTCTCCTCCACCATGCGGATGGTCAACAGGATTCATGACACTGCCCCTGACCGAAGGCCTGATACCCAAGTGTCTGGAACGTCCGGCTTTGCCAATCACAATTGAGCTATGTTCCTGATTAGAAAGCCTGCCAATCGTAGCCAAAGAATTCTCGTCAAATATTCTTAATTCTGAAGAAGGAAGCTGAACTTGCACCCGGCCGGCATCCTTAGACATAACCACGGCTTTTGAACCGGCGGAACGAACTAAACCGGCTTTAGAGCCTGGGAATATCTCAATGTTGTGAACTTCAGTGCCTTGTGGAATGTTTTTTAATTTGGCCCGATTGCCCGGTTTAAGCGCAACCTTATCTGAAGTCACAATCTCGTCGCCAACTTCAAGCCCTTCCGGAGCCAAAACGTAAGCCTTACTTCCATCAGTGTAGTGTATCCTGGCTATTCTAGCCGTTCGGTTGGGGTCATATTCCACAGAAAACACCTTGCCTGAAATATTAAACCTGTTTTGATTAAAATCAATCTCTCTATACAGCCTTTTTACGCCACCGCCTTTGTGTCTAACCGTTATCAGACCGCCGCTGTTTCTGCCCACAGAACGCTTAAAAGACCCGGTTTTTGATTTTAGGGGCTTAATCTTAGACAGGCCAGAAAAGTCATAACCCATCATGTGTCTTCTTGAGGCAGTTGTTGGTTTATAGGTTTTGGACATAATTATTTGGGAATTAAGTCTATCTTATCGCCTTTTACCAGCTTAACCATTGCTTTTTTGAATCCTGGTTTTTCTCCTTCTGATCGGCCAAGTCTTCTTTTTTTAGCAGGCATATTTAAAATTTTTACATCATCAACACTAACTTCATAAAGTTTTTCTACCGCTCTTTTTATCTGCAATTTGTTAACATTTTTAAAAACTCTAAAAATATATTGATTCAAGTTGTTTACAATTGAAGCTTTTTCGGTAATATGCGGTCCCGCCAAAACCTGGAAGGAAAAATCATCACCTTTCAAGTTGGTGCTTGGCAAATTCTTAACACTCTCTTTATTTTCCGAGGTGTTTTTTTCTTCAACTGCTGATTTTTTAAAAAAGTTTTTTAGCGGCATTGTTTTTATTTTAACTTATAAGTTTCCTGAATGACCGGTATTGCACTTTTATCCAAAAAAACAAATTTGTTTGACAACACATTGAAAACATCCAAGCTCTTAGCCTCCAGCGTCTTCACAAACGAAAGATTGCCGGCAGAACGCTCTATATTTTTATTCTTACTGCCCAATATCAAAAGAATGCTGTCTCTTTTTTTATTATTCTTTATGTAGCCGGATGTCTTTGAAACCAAAACATCAAAAATTTCCTGAGCTTTTTTTGTTTTGGGCTGATCGATTTTAATACTGTCTAAAACCATAACCTGGTTATCTGAAACTTTGCTGGATAAAGACATAAACAAAGCTTTTCTCTTCATTTTTTTGTTTATCTTCTTGCTGAAGTTCTTGTTTTTAGTAGGGCCAAAAGTCACACCTCCGCCTTTCCACAAAGGAGATCTTATGGAACCATGCCTCGCCCGTCCAGTGCCTTTCTGTTTCCAAGGTTTTTTGCCGCCACCTCTAACCTCGCTCCGGTCTTTGGTGTGAGCCAGAACAGATCTCGCGTTTGATGTTTGGATGTTAATAACCTGGTGCAATAAATCCGGATTCATTTTTAAACCAAAAACATCTTCCGGCAAATCGGTTTTACCCACAATTTCACCAAGTTGATTATATGTGTCCACCTGCATAATTTTATAATCTTTAATTTCCTTTTACTTCTAAGATAGTACCTTTTCTGCCTGGTACCGCACCATTAACAGCAAGTAAATTATTTTCTTTATCAATACTTACCACACTAAGGCCTCTGACACTGACCCGGTCTCCACCCATTCTTCCGGCCATACGTAAACCCTTAAGTGTATGCTGTGGGAATCTTTGACCGATTGAACCGACATGTCTTTTAACATGCTTGTGGCCATGACTAGCTGGCATTCCGTGAAAACCATGCCTCTTCATAGCGCCCTGGAATCCTTTACCTTTTGAGAGACCGCTAACTTTAACCGAATCACCTATGCTGAAAACTGAAACATCAATAATATCACCTAATTTTGTTTCCTCCGCCTGGCCCCTAAGTTCCTTTTTTTTCTTACTATTACCAAGCTGTACAGCCGGATAACCATCTTTTTCCTGGGTTCTTATTTGGCTGACACTCATTGGTTCAGCCAAAATAACCGTAACCGGTGTTACTTTTCCGTTTTCACTAAAAACATGTGACATGCCTAATTTTTTACCTAAAATAAACTTTTTCACCTGCGTTTAATTAAACTAAAAACCCAGATTTAGCTGGGCAATTAAAAAATGCTAAATCTTTTTACTACGGTTATTTAGGTTTTTCTTTTTGGAAAACCATTAATATTTAAGGTATTACTACCTTATCTCTTGTCACATAAATGACAAGGGGAAGGCAGCAACGGTTCGGATCACATCTTGACCTCTATATCTACTCCGGCTGGTAAATTTAAATTCATAAGAGCGTCAATGATCTTAGGTGTTGGATTAGAGACATCAATCAATCTTTTGTGAACTCTCATCTCAAACTGTTCCCGAGAATCTTTATACACAAAAGGAGATCTATTGACAGTATATTTGTGGGTGGCCGTCGGCAAAGGCACGGGGCCCACCACCTTACCGCCGGATCTCTCTATGGTTTCAACTATCTGCTTCGCCGATTTATCAATAATCTTATTGTCATAAGCTTTTAGTTTGATTCTTATTCTCTGGACAGCTTCTTTGTTTTTTTTCTTTTCGGTAGGCATTTATTACAAGGTACAAACTCAAGCCCCGCTATCGTAGCGGGGCTTTGAATTTATGCAATGATTTTCGTAACAACTCCTGCGCCAACGGTTTTTCCACCCTCACGGATAGCAAACCTTTGTTTTTCTTCCATGGCAATCGGAGCAATCAATTTAACTTTAACAGAGACAGTATCACCGGGCATAACCATTTCAGCGCCTTCCGGCAAAGTTACTTCGCCAGTAACATCAGTTGTTCTGAAGTAAAATTGCGGTTTATAACCTTTGAAAAACGGGGTATGCCTGCCGCCTTCTTCTTTATTTAACACGTAAATTTCTGTCTCAAATTCGGTGTGTGGCGTAATGCTTCCTGGTTTAGACAAAACTTGACCTCTGGAAATGTCTTCTTTTTTAACACCGCGCAACAAAATTCCAGCATTGTCGCCCGCCATTCCTTCGTCCAACTGCTTGTTAAACATCTCTATGCCGGTAACGACTGTCTTTTGTGTGGGAGTCAAACCGACAATTTCAACTTCTTCGTTCAGTTTAACTTTGCCTCTTTCAACTCTTCCGGTAACAACCGTTCCACGGCCTTCAATGCTGAAGATATCTTCAATGGGCATTAGAAAAGGCTTGTCAGTTTCGCGAACGGGATCAGGAACGTACTCATCAAGCTGTTTTACAAGCTCTACAATAGGCTGCGCTGAAGCATCGTCCTTGCTCTTAGCTTCCAAGGCTTTCGTTGCAGAGCCGCGGATGATAGGAGTGGTATTTCCCGGATATTGGTATTTATTCAGCAATTCTCTGATTTCAGCTTCAACAAGATCCAAAAGTTCTGGGTCGTCAACCTGGTCAACCTTATTGAGAAAAACAATTATATTCGGCACACCAACCTGTCTGGCCAAAAGTATGTGTTCTCTGGTTTGGGGCATCGGACCATCTGAAGCGGCAACAACCAAAACAGCGGCGTCCATTTGAGCCGCACCGGTAATCATATTTTTGATATAGTCCGCATGACCTGGAGCATCCACATGAGCGTAATGTCTCTTTGGAGTTTCATATTCCGAGTGGTGCAAAGCAATTGTAATGCCTCTGGCTCTCTCTTCGGGAGCGTTATCAATTTCGTTTACACCCTCCGCTCTGGCGCTATAACCGTTACCCAGCAAATTAAGAGTATGCAAAATAGCCGCTGTTAGCGAGGTCTTGCCGTGGTCAACGTGACCGATAGTACCAACGTTCAAATGTGGTTTTGTCCTGTCAAATTTCCCTGCCATTTATAAATTATGGATAATAGACACCAAGCAACTAGCCAGAGCGCATTGCCCGATATTTATTGCTCCTTTTTTAGTATATTTTAAAACGTCTAAACATTGTAGCAAATATTCAATTTTAGTCAACAACCCGTCCCAATGCTAGTCAGCTTTATTTATTCTTCGCCCATTTCCTGCAGTTCTTTCTTCCTAATCTCCTCCTTTAAGATGGCTATATCCTGATTCAGTCTCTCTATAACTTCAATGTCAGACGTATCATTTTTATAAGCGTTCTCATACAAATTCAGTCTGATTTTTTGCTCTGGCTCTCTGTTCTGGTTTTGGCCGAACATTTCCGAGAATTTTTCATAAGACAGACAAACCACCTTTGGGCCGTCCTGGTCAAAAATTATGGCACTGCCAAGGTCTTTAACTATTTTTTTTATCTCATCCAGATTCATTTTGTAGATTTTATCAAAAAATTTTTTGTTTCAAAACTTGTCTTTTATTATTTCAGATTATCACTTTTTTCCTTCTATAATCAACTGGGCAATGTTATTAGGCACCTCTTCGTAGTGACTAAATTCCATGGTAAAAGTGCCGCGTCCCTCGGTTAAAGATCTGATTGAAGTAGCATAGCCGAACATTTCTGACAAAGGCACTTTGGCATCAATAACTTTCAAACTAAGAAGCGAGCGATCACTCATTTGTTCAATTCTGCCTCTTCTCGAACTCAAATCTCCGGTTGTTTCACCCATAAATTTGTCAGGAATTATGACCTCAACCTTCATGATCGGCTCCAACAAAACCGGTTTCGCTCTTTTTACACCTTCCTGCAAAGCCATAGCTCCAGCAATTTTAAAAGCAATTTCCGAAGAGTCAACTTCGTGATAAGAACCGTCATAGACGGTAACCTTGAGATCAACCAAAGGGAAACCGGCAATTACACCCTTGTCCAGGACTTCTTTAATTCCTTTTTGAATCGCCGGAACAAATTCTGACGGAACGACTCCCCCCTTGATCTCATCGACAAACTCAAAACCGGAACCCCTGTCTTTAGATTCAACCCTAAGCCAAACGTGTCCATACTGGCCTCTGCCTCCGGACTGCCTGATATATTTACCCTCGGCTTCAGACGTGGAGGCAACAGTTTCTTTATAAGCAACTTGGGGGCGGCCGACATTAACGTTAACACCAAACTCTCTCTTTAAACGGTCAACCAAAATATCAAGGTGGAGTTCGCCCATTCCGGAGATTATTGTCTCCAGAGTCTCCTCATCAGTCTTTATCCTAAAGGTCGGATCTTCATCAGAAAGTTTCTTTAAGGATAAGCTCATTTTTTCCTGGTCGGCTTTAGTCTTGGGCTCAATGCGCAAAGATATGACCGGTTCCGGGAAAACAATTTTTTCTAAAACTATGGGATGAGCTTCCTCACACATTGTATCGCCGGTCTTGGTTGCTTTTAAACCAACTGTGGCGACAATGTCACCCGCCAAAGCTTCTTTTATTTCAGCCCTCTCATTGGCATGCATACGCAAAAGACGACTGATTCTTTCGGTTTGTCCGGTTGAAGAATTTAAAACATAAGAACCACTGCTTAAAGCTCCGGAATAAACACGAAAGAAGGTAAGCTGACCGACATAGGGGTCTGTCGCCACCTTAAAAGCTAGGGCCGCAAAAGGCGCTTCATCTTTAGCTTCACGCTTAATCTCTTGAGCAGTTTTAGGATCAATCCCTGAAACAGGCGGCAAATCAACCGGAGACGGCAGATAGTGCACCACAGCATCAAGCATAAACTGGACACCTTTGTTTTTTAGAGCTGAACCCGTGAAGACAGGAATAATTTTGTTTTCAATCGTAGCTTTTCTTAAAATAGCCATCAGTTTCTCCAATGATATTTCTTTACCTTCCAAATATTCGGCCATCGCCGTCTCATCCTGCTCCACTATCTTTTCAATAAGAATGCCATGCAATTCTTGAGCTCGTTCTTTTATGTGTTCGGGAATCGGCTGTTCAACGGTTTGTTCACCATGAATACCCTCAAAAACGTAAAACTTCATCTTCAGCAAATCCACCACTCCTTTAAACTGGTCTTCTTCTCCGTCTGGAATCTGCATCCTAACGGCAAAAGGGGACAAGCGCTCCAAAATTGACTGAAAAGATCGTTCAAACGAACCTCCCAAACGATCAAGTTTGTTGATAAAGCAAATTCTGGGCACTTTGTAATCATCCGCATAGCGCCAGTTGGTTTCTGACTGCGGCTCAACTCCGGCAACACCATCAAAAACAACCACGGCCCCATCTAAAACTCTAAGGGATCTTTTGACCTCAACCGTAAAATCTATATGGCCAGGCGTGTCAATCAAATTTATCTTATATTCATTTTCTTTTGACTTAGGTAATCCGGCTGGCGTCCAATAAGCAGTAGTTGCCGCTGAAGTTATGGTAATTCCCCTCTCCCTCTCTTGTTCCATCCAGTCCATAACCGTATCCCCTTCATGAACCTCCCCTATTTTATGAGAGACTCCTGTATAAAACAAAACACGCTCGGAAACAGTTGTTTTTCCGGCGTCTATATGAGCGATTATACCGATATTCCTAGTTTTATCTATTGGATATTCACGCATACAAACAATTACCAGGCAAAGTGAGCGAATGCTTTGTTGGCATCGGCCATTCTATGCATATCTTCTTTTTTCTTCACGGCCGTGCCGGTGTTATTAAAAGAGTTGATTATCTCTTCGGCTAACTTTTTGTCCATCGGTTTGCCTTTGCTTT
>Ga0209541_10004556_pt1 | contig 24572 bp, 22 predicted proteins | sample RifCSPlowO2_01_FD_184027 | JGI IMG/M metagenome (GOLD analysis project Ga0209541, IMG submission 184027) | Groundwater microbial communities from Rifle, Colorado - Rifle CSP2_plank lowO2_0.1 (SPAdes) (version 2) | ecosystem: Environmental > Aquatic > Deep subsurface > Groundwater | place... | reverse complement strand
AGTGAATATCGTAGGCACTATGAGCTGCTTTTCGCACCATAGGAGTAGAAAAAGAGCAAGACTATAAGATTCTTACCCCACAGCAAGCTGTGGGGAATTATCTAGTTAAAATGAAGAAGGTTGTTGTGTCTCCTCATGCAATCTGGCATTTAAGCAATCGGCAGAGAAAGGTTTTTAATGAAGAGGAACTTATAAGTCTGGTAGAGAGGGAAAATCCTCGTAAGGTATATCTTCAGGAAAATGAAAGATACTCTGCCTATTACCGCAAAAGTGATGGCTACAGAAAACTCATAATTGAAACAAGAGATGATAAAACGATTGTTGTCACATTTGTTGATATGAGCGAAATTCCAAAATACAAATTATAACATGGCAGAAAGACATTTGGATGGAACCGGAAAAGGAGAATTTTTGTATGATTTTAATAATGACATCTTAATGTTTAAAGTTAAAGATAGAGATTATAAAAATTCTGTTGAGTTTCAGAACTTCGTAGCAGATATTGATACAGAAGGGTTTGTAACAGGAATCCGTATTTTTGATGCTTCAAAAGTTCTTGGAATTGATAAATATACATTAAAGCATATTGTAAAATGGGGATTCAAAACCACTGTTGAAAGTGGAATGATTACTGTTAGGTTAACATTCATGGGACAAGTGAGAAACAAAGAAGTTCCCGTTGAGAATTTCACTCAGCAATTAACTACTTCTGTAAGTGGTTTAACAGATTCTTCTGTTGAATGTGCGGTTGCCTGATATTATTCATTAGTTGCATAAGAAGAGAAAAGTTTATTTCCTTTTTCTTATCTTTACAAAATCGCCTAAGGTTAAGACATCATCTTTGTTCTTTTTATGAGCTGCAGCGGCGGGAGCTTCCTCTTCTTCAACAAGTCGGATTCCCAGCATTCTTTCCAACTTCCGCGCTATATCCAGCCGCGGCCGGAAATCCCCCGTTTCCCATTTCGCCACGATGCTCACTCTTTCCTGAATGAATTTAGCGAACTCTTCCTGGGTCATTTCTTTCTTTTCCCGGACAGAACGAAGAAGAGAAGCATACTCTGGAAGCAGATGAAATGGAGGATCCTCTTTTTGTATAACGCGTGTAAATGATCGGACAGAGGAATTTTTCTTCTGCACCGTCCCATATCCTGCGCAGGAAGAACACACAGTTAATGTTACACCTTCAACCTCAGCGCTTACCAGCTCAGCCTTCCTGCCGCACATCTCACAACCAGCCATGACGTTTTAAAAAATAGAACTTATATTAAAATGTAACGGGATAACGATTCATCTTTCAGAACCTATTTAAATGAAAAACCCAACCGCCACAAGCGGCGGGGTATTATTAGGGTTTTTCAAAGTTCAATACCCCGCAGCAAGTTGTGACTTGATGACCCAATCGCCCAAAGGGGCGGGGTATTAAACAAATAAAACAACTCAAAAAACAGGGTATGGCACGGCAGAAAATACGCGAATATGAAGCGAAACGAATGATCGTAGAGAACATCCCGATGCTTTTGAAACAGAACGCCGTTCTCGTAACTCCAGAAACGAATCTGGATACACTCCCCCAACAACATCTATGGTTACATGAAAACAAATTAGTGGTAAAACCAGACCAATTATTTGGGAAGAGAAAAAAACACAATCTTGTTCTGGTAAATGCTGCCTTCCCGCAAGTACAAGAATTCATTACACAGCATCGCAATAAAGAGATAACGATTGGAAAAACGACCGATACGCTTACCCATTTCATCATCGAACCGTTTATCCCGCATGAAGAAGAATATTATATTTCAATTGTCTCCCAACGAGATAATGATATCATTTATTATTCCCCCGAAGGAGGTATCAATATCGAAGAAAATTGGGAGAACGTAATAGCAATAGAAATACCTACTTTAACAAGCATGGATACAATTGACATCAATCAAAAAATCCCCCAGCATAAAAATAAAGAGATCATCATAACCTTCATAAAATCATTATACCGTGTCTTTCTGGATCTTGATTTTACGTATCTTGAAGTGAACCCTTTTGCCATCGGCGAAAATGGAACAATCCATCTTCTGGATACCGTCGCCTATCTTGACAGCTGTGCGTTTTTCAAGAACGAGCAGCAGTGGAACAACCTTGCCTTTCCCAAGGAATTCGGAAAAAAAGAATTTCCTGAAGAGCAGTACATTGCGGAACTAGATAAGAACAGCGGCGCTTCACTTAAATTAACCATCCTTAATCCCAATGGACGAATCTGGAATATCCTTTCCGGAGGCGGGGCAAGCATCATTTTTATGGATACTATTGTTCAGCACGGCTATGGCCTGGAAATTGCCAATTACGGAGAATATAGTGGCAATCCCAGCGAGGAGGAATCGTATCAATATGCCAAGACTATTCTCGATCTGATGATTCGTGACGTTTCGCAGAAAAAAGTTCTTATCATCGCCGGGGCTATCGCCAATTTCACTGATATTGAAAAAACGTTCAGAGGAATTGTCAAAGCGCTGCGCGAATATGCTTCACAACTGCGGCAAGGAACCATCTCTATTTTTGTCCGTCGGGGAGGGCCTAATGACAAGAAAGGGCTTGCCCTGATGGAAGAGGCGGGCAAAGAACTTGATCTTCCGGTGCATGTATTTGGTCCGGATGTTCCACTGGTTGATATCGTACCAAAAGCACTTGAGGCACTGCAATGAATGACGCAAGAAGATTTACCGCACAAACACAAGCGCTGTTTTACAATTTGAAGACAAAACCTCTTCAGCAGATGCTCGATTTTGATTATCTCTGCAAACGTACGACACCAAGTGTGGCAGGAATTATCCATCTGGAACGAAAAGGATTTCATAAAGCCTTCTTTGGAAGTGCCGAGATTCTGATCCCAATATATACTACGTTACAAGAAGCAGTGATGAAACAGCCGCAGGCAGACGTTCTCGTCAATTTTGCCTCGTTCCGTTCGGTATATGCATCTGTAAAAGAAGCACTATCAACACCATCTATCAAAACGATTATCATCGTTGCGGAAGGCGTGCCAGAACGGCAGACAAAAGAGCTTATTGCTCTCGCTCAAAAGAACAACAAAATGATCATCGGCCCTTCCACCGTTGGTGGTCTTGCCGCAGGAGCATTCCGTCTGGGAGGGTACGCCGGGGGAGAAATGGAAAACATTCTTCGGGCAAAACTTTACCGTTCCGGAAGTGTCGGTCTTATTTCTAAATCTGGAGGGATGATGAACGAATTGTTTAACATCATCAGCCGGGCGACGGACGGCATTAAAGAAGGGATCGCTATCGGCGGTGATCGCTATCCAGGCTCAACTCTTCTCGACCACATCCTGCGCTATGAAACCGATCTGGATATAAAACTCATTGTTGCCTTAGGGGAACTGGGCGGAGCACAGGAATACGAAATCATACAAGCAAAAAAAGAAGGGAAAATCACGAAACCGCTGGTCATGTGGATTTCTGGAACGTGCGCGGATATTTTTTCGTGGGAAGTCCAGTTCGGCCACGCGGGAGCAAGGGCAGGAAACGAACAAGAACAAGCATCTAAAAAAAATGAGGCATTGAGAGAAGCAGGGATTATTGTTCCTGAATCATTCGCACAACTCGAAAATACCATTGCTCACAAGTTCACAACATTAAAAGAATCTGGAATTATTAGGGTAAAAGAAGAAGTAAGCCCGCCAGTAATGCCGATGCGAAACCAGACTCATTTCACCACAACAATCTCGGACGATCGAGGAGATGAACCTACCTATTGCACTATTCCGATTAGCACTATTATTGAAGAAAACAAAAGTATCGGAGATGTGATCTCTTTATTATGGTTTAAAAAGAAAGTACCCAAATACTTCTCTCATTTTATGGAATTATGCCTGATCCTCTGCGCCGACCATGGCCCTGCGGTTTCAGGCGCCCATAATGCGATTGTTTCGGCCAGAGCCGGAAAAGATGTTATTTCTTCGTTGTGCAGCGGACTGTTAACGATCGGGCCTCGTTTTGGCGGAGCCATTGATGATGCAAGCAGATATTTTAAAGAAGCATGCGACAAAAATCAACCGCCGGAAGAATTTGTGGAGATGATGAAAAAGAAAGGTATTCCCATTCCCGGAATTGGACATAGAGTGAAATCAAAACAAAACCCTGACAAGCGGGTAGAGTTGTTAAAAGAGTTTGGACGAAAGAACTTTCCCGCAACACAATATCTTAACTACGTGTTGGAAGTTGAAACAGAGACTCTTAAAAAAGCTGACAATCTTATCTTAAACATTGATGGGTGCATGGCAGCCCTCTTTTTGGATGCATTAGTGTCAGCGGAGTGTTTTACCCAAGAAGAAATCAACCAAATCATAGAAATCGGGTACATGAACGGCTTATTTGCGCTGGCCAGAAGCATCGGCATTATTGGCCATATCTTTGATCAGAAACGATTAGGGGAAGGGTTATATCGTCATCCGACAGAAGATATCTTGTACTTACACAATGACGAAAATGAGTCATCTTTATAATCCACCTCCAAAGTAGGTTACAACAAATTTTATAAACAGGACTATTCTCTGCAAGAAAAGAAAGGAGTTTTAATGGTGGAAGACAACAAAAAAGAATCTCAACAGCGAACTAATGAAGAGGAAATCTCCATCGATTTTTCGAAAGTAAAAGAGAAGATCAAAAGATTCTTTGGAAAGAAAAAAGCAAAAGAAGAAAGAAAGGAAGAAAGAAAAAACGAAGAAGATATTTCATTTGATCTCCAAAAAATGTCTTCTTTTTTTAAACACCATCAGAAATGGTTAATTCCTGTTCTGTTCATTTTTATAGCAATCGTTGTAAGCACTTATTTTAGAACGATGCCTGCTGCACTCCCCATTACAGAAGACTGGGCACAAAAAACCATCTATAATTTCTACCAGAATCAGATTGAAGCCCAAATTAACCAACAATATCCCAATTTACCTCAGCAAAATAGAAATGCGCTTATCCAGAAAGATCTCCAGACTGTACTTGAACAAAACAAAGAACAGATTGAGAGAGATGTCGCTCAACTATCACAACAATATAAAAACAACTTTCAGGATGAAAACGGCGATGCGTACATCATCGACATTGATTCATATTTATGGTACAGCCAAGCCAGGAACGTCATAAACCACGGTCATTTAGGGGACAAAATAATTGACGGCCAATCCTACTTCAGTCTGAGAAACGGAAGATTAGGCAAAGTATCATCATTACAATTACATCCGTACTTTGCGGCATATTGGTACAAAGTATTTCATTTATTTGATTCCAGTGTTTCGTTGATGAAAGCTTTCCTCTTCTTGCCAGCAGTGATTATTGGCTTGGCCCTCATTCCAGCCTTTTTTATTGGAAGAAGATTGGCGGGCAATGTTAGCGGCTTTTTTGCAGCGATGCTTCTGGCCGTGAACGGCCCGGTATTGACACGAAGCTCTGCTGACACCGATCCTCAAAATATCCTTTTTCCTTTAATTATCGTCTGGCTATTTGTAGAAGCATTTACGGCAAAAAAACAGACGGCACGATGGCTTCTTTCCAGCGCAGCGGGATTATTTGTTGGATTATATGCCATTACCTGGTCCGGATGGTCGCATATATTTTTAGTAGTACTTATTGCAATAAGTATGTGCCTTGCGTTTGAAATAGGAAAAAGATTTATCCAAAATAAATATAAATTTCAATCGAAGATTCTCATAACGACATCCTGTAAATCTTATTTTCTTCTTCTCATTGGATTCATTGTCAGTTCCGGCATCTTTGTTTCAATTTTCCAGAATACTGCTCTCTTCCTCAATGTATTTTCAAGGATAACGAGATTCACAACGCTGAAAGCGGTTGGCGTGAAGAGTATCTGGCCTAACGTGTTAACAACGGTTGCCGAATTTAATACCACCTCATTTTCCAACATCATTTCCCAGCACGGAGGAAAACTCTTTTTCCTTATTGCCATGATGGGGATCATCATACTGCTTGTCAATCGAAAAAAGATGGATGCCTGGAATATAGGATACGTTGTAAGTTCAGGGTTATATTACATAATCATGCTTTCACTCTCAGAAAAACTGAATAACCCATTAACATTCATCATCTTTGCCGGCCTGCCTGTGCTCGCAGGATTGTGCAAAGTTATTTACTTGCAGGAAGAAGAAACGATATTTATCTACCCCTTTCTCCTGGCCATCTGGATATTTACTACGGCGTATGCTTTTTCAAAAGGAATTCGGTTCTCTATTTTAATGGGCGCGCCATTTTCAATCGCTGCTGGCGTTACTTTGGGAATAGCGTACCAACGGCTCAGTTCGTGGATAGATAAGGGCCTGCATATCAATAAGCATGTGAGCAGGGTGTTAGTTTTTGCTGCGTTAGCACTGCTGCTGATCGCTCCTTTCTCAACTGCCAAGAACATTGCCAAAAATGAAATTCCTGGCATGAATGATGGATGGTTTGAAGCGCTTACCAAAATTAAGGAAGATTCAACAAGAGCTCTTATTACCAGCTGGTGGGATTTTGGACACTGGTTTGTGGCCATCGCCGAACGCATGGTGACGTTTGATGGAGGAGATCAGGGAGAACGCATCCATTGGGTTGGAAAAACTTTGCTTACAAATAATGAAGCAGAAGCCGTGGGCATTTTACGCATGTTAAATTGCGCACAGGAAACCGCGCCACATAAGTTAGATGAATTTACCGGAGATTCCTTGCGTTCTATTACCATCTTGTATGACATTTTCCCCATTGCGGATAAAAATAAAGCGTACCAAAAATATCAGGAACTTGGTCTTACAAAAGAACAGGCCAAAACCATGCTGGAATATACGCATTGCGCTGATCTCATTCCTAATTATTATATCACTTCAGAAGATATGGTTGGAAAAGCAGGTGTCTGGGGACATTTTGGCAGTTGGGATTTCACAAAAGCGACAATGTACCAAAACACACACAACCTTGCGCGAGCGGATGCCGTTGCCTATCTCACCACCACTTTTAACCTAAGCGAAGAAGAAGCTGACCGCATGTATAGTGAAATTCAAACGACGAAAGGAGATCAGTGGATTGCACCCTGGCCGGGATATCTTTCCAGCGGGGATTGTGATACTCTATCCTATACTGAAATTCGCTGCGCAGGTTCTGCACAAGGAGGAAACTTTGCATTTCGTATTGACCTCAATACTTTTAATGTAACATTGGAAAATAATCCTGGAATTGTTCCAACCTCGATAGTCTATCCAACGGAAGAAGGAATACAAGAGACAGAATTAACAGGGAAGAAAACCGGTTTCTCTGTTGTCCTGCTCCCGGATGGCGAGAAGCATCATTTTCTCCTCACGGATCCATCACAGGCAGCAAGCACATTCACAAAACTGTTCTTTTACGAAGGGCACGGCATGAAATGTTTCAGTAAATTTGATGACCGGCGACAGATTACCGGAGATAGAATTGTCACCTGGAAAGTGGACTATAGCTGTTCGCAAGTGAATGACGTGTATTTCACGGAACCTGTTGAAGAGAAGAATATATCAGAAGATGAGAACAATGGGATCACCACAACAAATGAGACCAATCATACTTCCACGGAAGCATAAGCACGCAGGATATTTTAGAATCATGAGAATTTAAAAAGTAGTGCCCCATTTTCGAATGTAGATACTTTATGTTACTCATAAACCATCGCGTGAACACCATTGAAAAATTGAAAGAAACTCCGCAGCATGCAGGTGTTGAAGTGGATATACGTGCATACAAAGACACGCTTATTCTTCACCATGACCCATTCGTGGAAGGAGTGCAATTGGAAGAATTTTTACAGCATTACAACCATGCTTTCATCATTCTTAATGTCAAATGTGAAGGAATTGAAATAAAGAGCATTGAACTGATGAAAAAATATAATATTCACAACTATTTTCTTCTCGATGTATCCTTCCCTTTCATCATCAAACTAATTAGCCAAGGGATGAGCATGATCGCCGTGAGATATTCTGAATTGGAATCTATTGAAACCTGCCTTGCACTGAAAGGAAAAGTGGAGTGGGTCTTCATCGATAATCTAACACGTCTTCCTATTGAAAATAATGCTTTCCAGCGATTACGAAAGCACTTTAAGTTATGTATAGTTTCTCCAGAACTGCTGAAGCGCAATGAAATCGAGAAAACAAAAAAAATTCTCCAAGACAACCCTGTTGATGCAGTTCTTACAGACGACATCCAAGCGTGGCAAGAATGAAAATAATCATCCCTATGTCTGGAAAAGGAAAAAGGTATAATGACGCTGCTTTTCATGGACCAAAACCATTAATTGAAATTGACGGCAAGCCGATGATCCAGCATGTTGTGAACCTCTTTTCTCCGCAAGATGAATTTATCTTCATCTGTAACGAACATCACTTACAAACGACAAATATGCAGGAGATTATTACGAAATTAGTACCAAAGTATAAAATCATATCTGTCACAGATGAACAAATTGCTGGAGGACCCATCCATACTTGTTCCCATGCTTTTAATCTCATCGAAGATGATGAAGAAGTAATTGTTAATTATTGTGATTTTGTGGTGCAATGGAACTATGAAGACTTTCTGGCAAAGGTGCGAAGCATTCCTTGCGCTGGAGCAATCCCTTCGTTTAAAGGGTTCCATCCAGCGTCGCTGGGAGATACTTATTACGCCTATTTGAAAGCAGACAAAGAGAATTATATCACTGAATTGAGAGAAAAAGAGCCTTTTTCTGAAAATCGAATGAATGATTATGCCAGCACCGGCACGTATTATTTTAAAGAAGGATCGCTGTTGAAAAAATACGCAAAGCAGGTCATGGATTTAGGAATGAATGTAAAAGGAGAAGCGTATGTAACGCTTCCTTACATCCTCATGATTCAAGCAGGCTTGAACATTTTGAATTACGAAGTTGAAAAATTTATTTGTCTTGGCACTCCTCGGGATTATGAGATATATAAATTTTGGTCTGAATTTTTTTTCAGGCAATCAGGACAAGTTGTTGGATTCAATAATGTAAACATTAAGACAACCAACATATTTCCTATTGCCGGAGATAAAAGAGAGTTCAAATCACTCAGTTTTGATGCACCTAACTTTCTTATCCCCATAATGAACCAGCCCTTAATTACTTCAACAGTAAGGTCATATCCTAAAGGTATACGAAACATCTTTATCTGCTTGGAAAACCATAAAAAACAATATCAATTAGACACATTGCTGAAAGGGATCTTTTATAATTCTGAACTTGTCACTCTCAATGCAAAAACAGAAGGAAATGCTTTAACGATACTGAATGTGGAAGATATAGTCGACTCTGATGCACCTGTATGCCTATCCGGGTGTTCTTATATCCTGGAATATGATGAAAGGCGATTATCCCATCTGATGGAAAATGAAGATATAGACGTCATCCTCTTATGTTTTACGCATCACGAATGCGTACTCAGGAATCCGCATAACCATTCTTATATTAAACTTAAAAATGGTATTGTCGAAAAAGTCTCCGAAAAGATGGTGATTTCAGAACAACCATATAGAGATTATGCCTTTACCGGAACGGTCATCTACAAAAAAGCGGCAGATTTATTCACATCAATCAAAAAGAATATTCAGGAAACTCCAGAAGGGACAGAAAAGCAAGATTCACGGACCTACTCTTTTCTCACCGCAATTAATAAACTGATTGAAGAAGGAAAGAAAGTCATCGTGTTTGAAGTAGACAAATTTATTTCACTTCTTAATATCACGGATTACCAAGAATTTGTATATTGGCAAGAGTATTTTAACGACGTGCCTCATCATCCTTATTATAAAGAAGTACATCAAGACAATAAAGCATCATAAAGATCCAATGATAAACACGTAAACAAAAACATAAAGAAAAAATAAGAAATAATAACCAAATTATCGAACCGGTTTAAATAAATGCTTTGTGATAAACTTGAGGATATATTTTGGTGAAGCATTGATATGATGTCTGCTTGTATAAAATATATCAGTATAATACCACACTTTTTTATACATCCAATTATCAGGAAGATTTACAAAAACTTTTCTGATAAGCGGTCGCGTGAAAGGAAAATTCATGTAGACGTGTGCCCATCGAGCTAACTTAACTATTTTTTTCCCTTCACTATCCCGTCGGAAACAATCATTTAAAGTTGAATCTCTTGTCCCAATGGCTCCCATCGCATCTTCAGCTCCAATATCATTTGGATCATATTGGCCAATGGCAACACCATAATCAGCTAGATCCAACTTGGGAAATGGTTTAAAGATATTTACCGCGCGGATTGAATCTTTACGGGAAATCGTAGAAGCAAACTGGAGCGTTTCTTCCGCCATCTCAAAAGTTTCACCGGGTAATCCCATCATAAATTGATACGATACAGGAACACCATTCTCGCCTAATCTGTTTGTTGCATCGATCAATTGCTGATTTGTGACATTCTTTCGAAGGACATTCTTTCTGAACTTTTCATTTCCATGTTCTAATCCGATACGTACCAAGTAGCAGAACTTGGTATCTCCCAACGCTTTTGCGACATCCTCAGATACTTCATTAGCGCACATATTTATGGTAAACGGAATATTAACGCCTCTTTCTTTATACTGGCGGCAGAACTCAATAAGCCATTCTTTATTATAGCCGAGCGTACTATCATTAAAAAAGATCGTTTTGTATCCATATTTATTTTTTAAATATTCTACTTCGTTAACAACTATTTCAGGATCACGGAGACTTGGATATCGTTTGCTTACAGAAAGATACATCTCCTGGTATTTGTGATTAAAACAATATGCACAGCGGTACGGGCATCCTCTTCCTGCCATAACTTGTACAAATTCAATATCTCTAAAATATTGATATTTATTTCGATAGACAGCATGATCGTCAAAAGGTTTTTCGTTCATGTCAATAAAAGGTGCAAGCGGATTTTTAACAATAGTATCGCCCTTCCGCACCCAGAGGTTCTTAATCTCAGAATAATCTTCCCCTGCAACAAGTTTTGTTGCCAATTCAACCATTGCGTCATTTCCTTCACCCCGGCAAAGGACATCTATTTCAGGAACCTGGTCGATAATCTCTGGAAAGAAAGAACTGTCAAATCCGCCTACGACAGTTAAGCAAGGCCATTTTCGATTTTTAATTTCCTTGGTCATGCGAAGCATAAAGCTCCTATACGCCGTCATGGAAGACATGGCCACAATATGTGGTTTAAATTTACTAATCTCATCTAGAATATGTTGATCGTCACCCACAGCAACATCTGGTGTATGGCCGGCCAATTTCAGCGATGCCGACAAATTCATGACGCCTTGTAAAGGGTACCAAACATCTTGTATGAACAGCACCCGAGCAGGCACTTTGGATTGCAGAAATTTTGACTTTAAACTTTTTGTCTTAGGTGATAAACCATCGTCCTTGACATGATCCTTGCACTGCGAATCACAATCACTCGGCGAATTGCAACATTTCTTACCATCATGTTCAGAAAGATTGTATTGAGTCATCCCTGTAAGGGAATCGTCAGATTCATCATATTTGACAGCAGCTTCTGTTGGAGGAGTCATATTCAACCACTTTTTTTTTATGTTTCTTCTGGTTATGTTTTTGTTTACTTTACAACAGGGGATTATAATACAGCAAGTAATTATTGCACATTAATGTGCATTGAAAATAAAGATGATAAAGATGAAGGTTGAATTTAATTATTTATAACCATTGTGGTACTGCAATAGATATAATAAAAAACGCATAACGGCTGATCCGCGCGTGTTTGATGCTCCATACGTACTTACGAAGCTACGTACTTACGATGCTTCAGAAACTTCTTGAACAGCGAAAGGGTCTACTTTTTTGGGCTTATTGTTCTTTTGAAAACGGCCAAATAATGTAAATTTTTCATTCATCTTGGCAACAAAATTCGCAGCATGTTTCTCAACCATAATTCCATAAAAATCGTGATCGTAGCGGAATTTTGCCAAAGGATAATATGCTTTAAAAAGGGCATTAAACAGCGGATTAGTATATTTATAATCCAATTTTTTATTCGAAAAATACGAAAGAAAAGCAGCATTTTCTACCAGCTGAATCATTCTTTTTGTAAGCCAGCAAGGATATTTTCTATACCAGGTATTATAATTGAAATCAGACCAGTCTTTTAACGATCGCGGCGGTTTAAAACCATTTTTAATGGCTATCGGATAGAGAGGCGTATCATGGAACGGCGTGTAGAAGAAAAGCGGTGCGGTCGCATATTCATTTTCTTCCTGCAGGATCCGACGGAGCTTTAAAGTATCACGGAATTCCTCTTCTGTTTCTGTAGGGAAACCACCCATGAACGTATACTTGATAATAATAGGATACTTGCTCATTTTCCTGTTTGTTCTCATGACAACATCAACAGTGGTATCTTTCTTCATAAGTTTTAATATTCTAGGATTACCAGATTCAACACCTATATCGATATTCCGACAGCCGCTTTGCACCATCTTTTGAAGTGTTTCTTCTTTCAATCGCAGCACATGATCGGCCCTAATTCCCGCAACGCTCCAATTGTAATCTTTTCCGGAAGCAGCAAGAGTGTCGACAAGCTGCTCAAACCGTTTAAAATCGCCGGTAATTAAATCATCCATAAAAAAGAAATCTTGGATCCCATAGGTATTTTCCAAATATTCCAGATCATCCATGATTCTTTGGACTGAAAACCCACGCCACGTTTGTTTATACAGCGTAACAATGGAACAGAACCCGCAGCGAAACTGGCATCCACGACTTGTTACCATTGCTATCGAAGCTTTACCAGGACGAAATCCGACCGCAGAATAGTTATTTAAATTAACTAAATGCCAGGGCATGCGCGGCAGTTCATCAAGATTCTGAATCTGTTGACGGGGAGGATTTTGCTTGATTTTTGCTCCCTCCACGCCCCGGTACATAATTCCTGGAATATCACGAAGGTTTTTTTTCCCTTCCACGTATTCCATTACCTCAGCAAGAAGATAATCACCTTCACCAGCACAGACCACATCGATGTTATTATCCTGCATACACATCCCAGGATAAATTTGCGCCCAGCTGCCTCCCAGAACAGTACAAATTTTAGGATTCAGGGACTTGACAAATTTAGATGCTTCCATCATATGTTTTATCTGCTCCCCAACCATGGTTGTGAAGCACACAATTTTCGCTCCCGCATCAACTTGCTTTTTCAGATCTTCTTGCCATTGTACATTAATTCTCGAATCAATAAGAACAACATCGTAGCCTTTTTGTACTGGAACAGCAGCAATCGTCAGCAAACCGGTCGGTACACGAACTCCCATAGCATCCCAGATGCCGCTTTTTGGTTGAAGAAGGATGATATCGACCATTTTCTCTTCTATTTACTTTCAGCAACAAAAGGTTTATATATATTTTGCGGCTCGAAATCATAGATTATTAAAAGATGATTCCTGGCGGAACTGAAATACTTTTTAAACAGAAATGAGGAATAAAGAGAAATGAAAGGGCGCTGGTTTGATATTGCGGAAGAAGTGCAAGAAGAAGTTGACGCTACGGGATTTCAGCAGAAATGGATGCTCGATCCAAAAGGATATTTCTTAATTCGTATCAACCACGAAGAAGAAACTATTGAAGTGGGCCAGTGTACAACGAGAAACAAACTGATCCGCGTTGTAAGGGGCAAAACGCCAGAAGAAATCATGTACAAAATGATTGATCTTGGATGCGTTTCTTTATTAGATCATGCTGCATATTTAGGAAAAGAATTGCAAAAGGCGTACATTGCCATGAAATATGATTTTGTCTATGTGCAGGATTCTCCATTACAGAAAAAAGAAGATGCTCCTAAATAAGAAGAGGATGGAGAAACTAGAGGGAATCAAATTCTGAAACAATGGCAAATGTTGTTCCTCTGGCGGGGCTTAGTTCTCGATTTTCAAAAGAAGGTTACACGATACCAAAACCATTAATCCCTGTTTCTGGCATGCCGATGATCATCAAGGCCATCCGAAGCATGCCTCCAAGTAACAAATGGATTTTCATTGTCAGGCAAGAGCACATCAAACAGCATAAGATTGATACTGTTATCAAAGAAGAAATCCCCCATGCAATTATTATAGCCATCAATGAAACGACGCCTGGACAAGCCAACACCTGTTTATTAGCGCAGGCGTATCTTGAACCAAAAGAACCTCTCTTTATTGCTGCGTGTGATACGGCGTGCACCTATGATTCAGAAAAATATCAGACCCTTCTAGAAGATCAAAATATTGATTGTATTGTCTGGACATTTAGCCAGATGGAAAAAATGAGAATTTCTCCGCAATCGTATGGATGGGCAAAATTAGCTGAAGACAACCAAACCATTGCCAATATGTCTGTAAAAGTTCCCATCTCCAGCGATCCATTCAATGATCATGCTGTCGTGGCCACGTTCTACTTCAAAAAAGCGCAGGATTTTATTGATGCGACTAATCTCATGATTAAAGAGAATCATACCATAAATAACGAATTTTATGTTGACGCCGTGCCTATTTTTATGAATAAAATGAATAAAAAATCAGTGATCTTTGACGTTGATCAATTTATCTGCTGGGGAACACCTGCAGAATTGCAAGAATATGAATATTGGGAAACGTTTTTTAAAAAGAACCAACAATTTGATGAAAAGATCCATAACAGAGAGAAATATGTGTTCTGGAAAAAGTATTTTACAAAATATTCTACAATATGGGAAAGATGAATAAGCCAAAACTTTCTATTGTCGTACCCTGTTATAATGAGAATGAAAATATAAAATTAATTCTAAAGCGTTTTGCCGAGGTTAAAGGAAATGTTGGTTTGGAACTGATTTTGGTGAATAACGGATCAACTGATAATTCTCAGGAAATCTTGGATAAAGAACTGGCAAAAAAAGAATATGCTTTTGCAAAAACCGTTCTTGTTCCTAAAAATATCGGCTATGGCTATGGGATTGCAACAGGATTAAAAGCCTGTACCGCTGAGATGGTAGCATATACCCATGCGGACATGCAATGTGATCCTCTGGATGTCATTCGCGGATATGAAATTATCTCCATAAAAGAACACCCGGAACGATTTCTCATTAAGGGATGGCGGAAACAACGAAAGATCGTGCCCCAATTGTTAACAAGTTGTTTCCAATTATTAGCGACCATTTTATTTTTCCGAAGATATTCTGAAATCAATGCGCAGCCAAAAATATTTCATCGAATATTTTTAGAGAAACTTCAGTATCTTCCCCATGATTTTAACTTTGATTTCTATATCATCTATAAAGCAAAAAAGAAGAGACTGAAAATTATTAATATTCCTGTGGATTTCATGGAACGGCAATACGGAGAATCAAAGTGGGCTTTCAGCCATTTATCAAAATTGAAAGGAATTTATAGGCACATGAGGTATATGGTTACATTACGATTTCGGGGAGAGAAAAAAGCGTTTGAAAAATCTATCTAGGTTTAGGGACTATCTGTTCGCCGGTTTCTAGGTCAATTATTTTTATAACGTAGACGGGACATCCTTCCGCCGCTTCAATATTTATTTGAAGATCTTTCTCATCAATAATAAGCTCTTCGTATTCTTCATTTTTTTGAGCGCTAGGTTTAGTTAAAGTGGCAATATCTCCTTCCATTTTCCAGAAGTCAGGAGCAACATCGGCGCAGATAGTGCCCCCAATGCATCCTTTTTTGTCGTAGATTATTTTATATTTTTTACCCATATCCCTCTTCTAAGACCGAGTAAGTATAAATAATTTTTGAACAACAAATCGAAAAGAGACCAAAAGAGACCGATAAATAAATAAATAAATAAAGAGAAAAATAACCAAAAAAAGAGAAAATGCTATCTCTAAATAAAAAGAAGTGAAATTATGAAAATTGCCTTACTTTGGCCGAAAGGATTTGATGTAAAATACGTGATGCCCATCTCATTTGGCTACTTGAAAAGCAATATTGATCAATCTAAACACGAAGTACGAATCTTTGACTGCGCCCTGAAGAATATAGATGCGCATTCTCAAAAGCTCCGTGAGACTTTGGAATGGTTTCAACCGGATGTTGTCGGCGTTTCGTGTTGGGCTCCTACCTACGAAGAAGCTATGCGCATTCTGGAAGTAGCAAAGTCCATTAACAAAAAAGTTGTAACTGTTATGGGAGGAGCGCACGCGAGTTCTTACCCTGATGCAATAATGAAAAGAAAAGAGGTTGATTTTGTGTTTAGAGGGGAAGCAGAGTTGTCGTTCCCTGTTTTTCTTGAAGAGCTGCAAAAAGAAAACCCTGACTTTTCAAAAGTAAAAGGATTGGTGTATCGTTCTTCAGCAGAGGAAAACAAATTCCTCAAAAATGAAATGGAGCGCGAACGTGATCTCGATACCATCCAGATTCCTGACTATGATGCCATGGAACTTGAAAAATATATCGAATCAGGGTACCGCTTCAATACAGTTCACAAACATAACGCGCCAGTATGGATAACGCGAGGTTGTCCCTACCGCTGCGGGTTTTGTTCCGCGCCTTTACAAAATGGGAAGGTGATACGTACGCATTCTATAGAATATATGACAAAATGGGTTAAATACCTCTACTATGAAAAAGGAATCAGACAAATTAATATTATTGATGATAATTTCACGTTTCACTTGGAATACGCAAAAGAATTTTGCAAAACATTTATTGACGTAAACCTCCCAGGGCTGCATTTTGGAACGCCTAATGGAATTCGCATTCAAAGAACAGATCCGGAATTGCTTCAGTTAATGGTCAAGGCTGGTTGGGAGAATCTTATTGTAGCACCAGAAAGCGGGTCTCTCAAAACATTGCAAAGAATGCGGAAAGATTTGGATCCAAGCATAATTCCGCAAAAAGTGAAAGAAATTAAAGACGCAGGATTAAAAGTTCATGGCTTTTTTATTATCGGCTATCCCGGTGAAACACAAGAAGATCTCCAGAAAACTGTTGCTTTAGTGCGGAAATGCAAGTTCAATTTCTTTTTTCTCAATAACTTCCAGCCCTTACCGGGAACGCCAATCTATGACGAACTCGTGAGGGATGGAGAAATAAAAGATGGGACACTGCCAAAGAATTACTCAGGTGGAGAAAGGGTATATATGCCTAAAGAGTTACAAGATTTCAATTTTCCCCGATTCGTACTCAAAGAATATGTGCATCTAGCTCTCACGAACCCTTTAAATGTTCCATACATGTTCAAGCTTATTAATCCGAAAATGGTTCTGCAGAAGATTAGATCAAACATCAGAAATATGACGAGGCCGAATGGAACGAAAGAAAGCGAAACTATTCTTCCTGAAATCATGGTCATGCATGATTAAATAAATAGCTTCTTAGATATTTCAATCATCAATAAACGAAACTTTAATATATTCTTCTCTTTCCCACAAAAAATAATAAGAAACAAAGAGCAAAACACAGATCGTGAGGAAGAATAATGACAAAATATAAAATCGTGTTAGACCGAGCGAATTGCATTGGAGCATTTTCCTGCGTTGCCGTCGGCGGCGGTGAGGATATCTGGCAGATGGACGATGACGGAAAAGTAAACCTCAAATTAGCTGGAGCAACGCGGACGCCTGAACTGCATGAGTTCATTACGGAAGATGAAGCGTTAGTAAAAAAGGTTATTGCGACGGGAGAGGTCTGTCCGGTAGCGGTCATCAAAGTAATTAATATGGATACCGGAGAGAATTTAGTAAAATGAGAAAAAGAGCAACCGATCAATATATGATAATGTTATAAAAATAAATTGCATTCTCGCTATCATATAATATACTATCGCATAATGTATTTTCTCCAATAGGCTACGGATTCATGCAAGTCCTCTAAAATTCTGCTGTCATAAGGCTCCCGTTCCCGAAAAGAGAGTTCAAACAACAAGAGCGATTCTGTACAGCCTGCATCGCGTAACGTCGTAATTACTTTCTCAGCATCAATTTTGCCCTCCTTATTTCTTTCAGGAGTGAACGGCCAATGGCCGCCTTTATCCTTTGAACTTTGTTTTAGGTGAATTAAAGGGGCATCTTGGGCAAATTCACGAAGCCAAGCATAGGGGTTGGTATCATCTGGATTCAAAGAAGATACGTCGCCATGGTCAACATCTAAACAAAGCTTTATCGGAATGGCGCTATCCTGCAACAAAGTTTGGATCTTCTTTGTCTCCGCTATCGTTTCTCCATATTCGCGTTTCACAGACATTGGCTCCCAACTAAGATAACGCATACCCCTTTCTTTCGCATAACGGGCAATTTCCTTCCAGGAATCAATTGTTTGTTGTGTTATTTGTTCACGTCGAAGAGGATCGCGCAGATCGAAATGAGACATGATGCCTAAATGACTGGACATGTTCGTTGCCCCTATGGCCACACCAAAATCAATAAATCTCTTGAACCACGTAAGCCAATACTGTCGAACTTGTTCATCCGGGTGGGAAAAATGGTTTACCCGCGTAAAAGCTCCCGTCATGATGCTATCTACCGCAACATCATATTTACGACGTAAAAAATTAATTCTTCCAATATAATCATCTACTATCTCCTCGCCAAGAGCAGGATTAATTAACTCAGCGGTGAGTTGGACATAGCGCAATCCTAAATCTTCCCCGACAATTTTCATCCATTCTTCAGGAAGAGGGAAACGATTCACGGCAAAACCAGTATTTATCCCTAGACACAGCTTCATTTTATTCTCCATGCGTTTTATTCACCATGCGGATGTATGAGCACTTTAAGCCCTTCTAAATTCTGCATAAAGGCAAATCCTCTCTGAATCTCTTGCAGCGGGAACCTATGCGTGATCAATTTTGCAACATCAATTTTTCCTTGAGCGATAAGATCCATGGCAATCTGGTTATGCCGCGGCGTTGAGCCGTGCGATCCCATCACAAAACATTCTTTATAATGAATAAGATTAGAATTGATGGAAGTGGAACGTGCCGTGGCCGGCAGCCCGCCAAAAAAGTTAACGTACCCTCTTTTTGCGACAATTTCCACTGCCTGTTCCTGTGCCTCAACAGACGGGCACATCGTAAACACGCGGTCAATTCCTTTTCCGGAAGTCAGTTGCCGTACTTTCTGGACAAGATTTTCTTTTTGAGGATTAATATAAACATCGGCACCAAAAGATCTTGCCTCCATCAACCGTGTTTCATTAGGCTCAGATAAGATAATCAGCGACGCTCCCAGAGCCCTGGCCGTCATAATTCCCAAACAGCCTATCGGGCCGGCGCCCATGATGAGAACCGTCTTACCAACGTGCATTTGCGCTAATTCAAAACCATTTAATATACAAGCTAATGGTTCCATTAACGCTGCTTGATCATATGTAACATGGGAAAGAATGGGAACAATTGAACCATATCTAACCATCATCGGTTCCAATAAACAGTATTCTGCAAACGCTCCTGGAAATTGATATCCGATGGCAAAATTCTGGTCGCAGCAATTGCCCATCCCGTTCGTGCAATAATAACAAGTACCGCAAGGAACATCCGCGCCAAGCGCAACGCGATCTCCCACTAAAAACTTTTCTACTCCTTCTCCGACAGCTATTATTTCCCCTGACGTTTCATGGCCAACGATAGCCGGGTAAGTTACTCTTTTATTTCCTGACTTTAGGATACGCAAATCAGAGCCGCAAATAGCACAAGCATGAATCTTAAGAAGAATTGTTTCAGGCTGTAAACTTGGCTTTGGGACTATGTCCAGACGTAAATCATCTATCCCGTGCAACACGGCTGCTTTCATTTCTTCTCCCATAGTATTTCCTGAACAAATAAGTGCTAATTTACTCTTGATTTACAAGAAAGATGCCTTTACAATATCCTTCCACGTTCCGTTCATGCAAATCATCAAAGACTTTTTTCGCATCCGGCAAGGAAAATGTGTGCGTTATGATCCGAGCTGGATCAATATTCCCGGCAGCGATGTTCTTAATAACGAAATCCCATTCATTGTTTTCCAAGTGTATCAAAGAATTCCACACGCCTCGAATGGTCAGTTCTTTGCGAAGAATTTCCTGAAACGTTTTCTCTGAGAATGACGTTTCCCCTTGCGGGTTTCCAAGCAAGGAAATAGTCCCGCTCTTTTTCACAAGCTTGATGGCTACGTTTTGAAATGCATTTGCTCCACTACATTCTAACACAACATCCGGCCCGTCTTTACCAAACAAATCCCTGATCTTTTTCTCATAGCTTTCTTCCCTGGAATCATCTTCCCCGGAATCAATGACATAATCCGCGCCAATTTTTTTGGCGATAGCTAATTTGTGACTATTTCTATCTACACCTACTACCAAAGGAGAACCGAATAATTTTGCCCACTGGACAGCTCCCAACCCCAAAGTCCCCATTCCAAAAACAACAACTTTCGTAGAGGAAGTGACACCTGCTTGTCTTGTTCCACGCAAGGCAACGGCCATTGGTTCAATTAACGACGCCTGCTTATAGGAGACAGTATCTGGAATTTTCAGGACATTTGCTGCCGGGCATTTCACGTATTCCGCAAAAGCGCCATCGCATCTCGATCCAAGATAATTGTAATTGTCACACAAATTAGGTTTATGTTCTTTACATAATGTACAGTTCCCGCAAGGGATGAGAGGAAAAACAGCTACTCTCTCATGGGGTTTTACAGAGGCGACATTTTTCCCTACTTTAGCGATATCACCAGAGAATTCATGACAAGGAATGGTTGGAAAATGATACGTTCCTTTCGTTTTGACACGGGGCACATCAGAGCCGCAGACCGCTGCCGCTTTGACGCGTATCAGGACATCATCATTTCCCAGGTCAGGGAGAGCAACTTGCCCATAACGGATGTCATTAATGCCGTGAAGAACCGCTGCATACATCATTCATTCTTTTTGAGGTTGATTATTTATTAATGTTATGATATAAAAAGAACTTCCAGAACATTTAAATAGAATATTTTGCCAGAATTCCCCCTCCATGAAACAAAAAACAGTCATTCTGATTAACACTATCTTGCTGTCCATTCTAGCCATACTGTTCATATCACTATTCTCATCAGTCGCGGAATCACTCCGCTTTCTTAGTTATTTTGGATTCTTATTCATTGGGGGATTTGGCCTTTCCCTCTTGTTCAAAAATCATCTCCAAAATGGGACAATTCATTTGATACTGGCATTCTTTATGGGTATTATTACAAACTATGTGTTATTCATTTGTTTTCAGTTCTTCAACATAAAAACAACACTTGCACCTTTTGTTCTTCTTGCAGGAGGGATAGCACTCATCTTCCTCAATTTCACGAAAGCAAAAATGATAATTTCATCCGTATCCATCCATAAAGATCGCCATCTTTTTCTCCTCATCATCCTCATTATATCATCGCTCTTTCTTTTTTCTGATAAACTAACCTATACCACAGAAGGAATTTATGTTCACGATCCGCGGCATCCCACCACCGAACTTAGTTTCGCCCAAAGCGTGGATACGATGTTCCCCGTCAATTATTTATCCTATCAAGGAATGGAGTTCAAATATCATTTTGGATTCGGCATTCTTGCATATCAATTAGTGAACCAATTTCATGTTGACAGCTTAAATCTGGTATACTCCTTATTTCCAAGCTTTTTTGTCATTATGGTTCTCTTCCTCTTATACGAATACGCAAAGCAATTCACAAGCAACATCAAAAGTATTTTGTTTTGTTTTGTTGTTCTGTCCTCAACACTCTCCCTGCCTACCGACAGCATAACACAATTGTTTAATCTTCTGTTTCATACCAACTTGTCAGCTCCTCCCAACCCTTATTTTCTCTTTGCCCAATTTGTCAAAATGGGAAGTTTTGCCCTGGCCATCATCATGACCATCCTGCTTCTCATTTTAATTGAAAAGAAGGAACGAAATTATCTTCTTGAAACAATAATTCTCACGGGCCTGGCCATAACAAAGATTACCTTTTTTATTATTGCGGCGATGGCCTATTTCTCGGTCTTCTCTCTCAATTTTATCGCTGCCAACAAATGGAAAGAAAACTGGAAAGAATTCCTCAAAAAAAACATGATGCTGATTCCGGGAGCTTTTTATTTTGTGTTTTTTGTCGCAGGAACGCACGCCCATAATTTGTGGGTTATTTTTCCTGGATCTTTCAACATCGAATCCGTTACGTTGTCATCAACCCAGCTCATCTCCAACGTCGTTATTTCCCTTCTTGCGGCAGTTATTATTTACCTGGGGATTGGTTTATTCTACCTTATTCCTACAATAAAAAACATACTAAAAGAAAAAAAGTTCATTGATAAAATAAAAGATTATGAAGGGATTATGTTCTCCCTGGCAATCATTCTTTTCAGTTACGGGTTCGGTATTTTTCTGACGGAAATTACGGAAAGCAACCACAAGCAATTTTTGTTTCCAGGATATATTTTACTTACCTTGCTTACGTATAAATTTATTCTTACGCGGGAAAAAGTAAAAAGATACGCAGCTGTATTGCTGATTCTTCTTGTTCTCATAAATGTCTTTTTTATAGGGATCTTGTACACAATTCCAACCGTGAAATTACCATATCAATATGAAGATTCGGCGAATAACCCATTAGCGGCAGCAAAATTGAATCTTGTAAAAAATAATGTCCACGCTTCCCTTCCCCTGCAGGCAGACTGCCTTTACTCGCATGATTTAATACGCGGTTTGCAACATCTCGCAAAAGAACCGGATGGCACGTTCCTGATGAATGTCCTCCACCAAAATTGCGAGAATTATAACGCCTCATCATGGGAAGAAATAGTATCTGCGAAAAATGGCGGGTTTATCAGAACGGCAGTGACCGGCAAACAGACGCTGGCAGAACATTACAAGTTTAAAGGCATTCTTACAGAAAAAGACTACTGCGACCGGATTTATGAAAATATTGTTTTTTATTCATTTATAACAGGGGATGAAAAAGGCATCAATGAAAAAGCGGCGTTATTTGAAAACTCCCCTGTTCCACGGTACGAAGATTTCAGCTACTACACCTATTTCAAGAAGTTTAGCACGGAAAATTATTATACCTATAATCAACAATTTGAACAATGCATAATCCAGAAACTAAATAGTACGAAAGGAGCAGAAATTGATTCTGGTTTTTTAAAGGAATATATTATTAAGAATAGACTTAAGTATATCCTTTTTGAAAAGGGAGAAAAACCCCTTCCTCCTTATGAAAAAGAACTGGGCCTTATAAAAATCTACTCCTCGGAAGATGTGACAATTTACAGAGTTAATTCGCGGGAGGCAACGTTCTTATTTCCTTTTATCCTTACTTAAAAGCAGAGAGTAGTCTTGCATAATTTTTATAAAGCGAATTTTACGTTTCCGTCTATTCCATGACGGCGGCCACCCTTTTTATTATCATTCCTGCACATAATGAAGAAAGCAAGATCCAAGACGTAATCCGCCAAGCACAAGAATATTCCCAAAACATCATTGTTGTCGATGATGGGTCCAGAGACAGCACCGCTGCCAAGGCAAAAGAATTAAGAGTTATCGTATTACGCCATAATGTAAATTTAGGAAAAGGAGCTGCGTTGCGGACCGGCTGTGATTACGCCATCCAATCAGGTGCCGATAATCTTATCGTCCTTGATGGCGACGGACAACATGATCCACAGGAAATACCGCGATTCTTAGAAGCTCTCTCCCAGGGCGAGATCGTTTTCGGCTACCGGCGAAAACCAGAGTCCATGCCTTTCGTTCTAAAACTGGGAAACTGGTGCATAAACAATATATTCTACCTCCTTTTCCGAATCAACATCAAGGACAGCCAGTGCGGGTATCGAGCGTTCACCGCCGAAGCTTATAAAAAAGTGCGCTGGGAGGCGTCTGATTATTATATGGAGACAGAAATGCTGATCAAAGCAGGAAAACATAAGCTTTCCCATAGCCAGGTCCCCATTGAAACAATTTATGCAGATAACTATAAAGGAACAACCGTCTTAGACGGCGTGAAAATCGTGACCAGTTTATTTCTGTGGAGGTTTTTCCGATGAGCACCACTTTTTGGATACAATTTCTGGGAATTGTTTTCGGTCTGGCCATGATGTATTTCACATTTGTGAAATTCAAACGAAAAGAACTCAGTAATTTTGAAATGATGTTCTGGTTCGCAGGATGGATCATTCTTGTTCTTGTCGCCGTTATACCATCAATAATCGACTTTATCATCGCCCCTCTCCATTTTTATAGAAGACTCGACTTTTTTGTCGTGCTGGGATTTTTTGTCCTCTTGGGATTAGGATTTTACAATTACAGCATCGTCAAAAAAGTTGAAAAAAAGATACGTACATTTGTGCAAAACGAAGCACTCCGACAGCATGAACAGGAAAAGAATGAACAACAAAAACAACAGGAAATACGATAATTCTCATACTTCAGACCATGAAAATTCTTTTTATCTGCGAAAATTATTACCCCCATCTTGGCGGAGCGGAAGTCGTTTTTAAGAATCTCGCAGAAGGATACGTCAAGCGCGGACATCAGGTAACGGTTCTAACCCACCAGCTCCAAGGAAC
>Ga0209541_10004555_pt1 | contig 24573 bp, 22 predicted proteins | sample RifCSPlowO2_01_FD_184027 | JGI IMG/M metagenome (GOLD analysis project Ga0209541, IMG submission 184027) | Groundwater microbial communities from Rifle, Colorado - Rifle CSP2_plank lowO2_0.1 (SPAdes) (version 2) | ecosystem: Environmental > Aquatic > Deep subsurface > Groundwater | place... | reverse complement strand
AGCTTCGATACGCACATCGCGTTGGTGGTGGAGCCGGCGATTGCGGCACGAGCAACAACTGGACGTGTTTGAGTGTTGGCAGCACGAATGATTCATGCACCATGCGCATGCTCGCACTCGAATTTCATGCAACGAGCAGTCGACCAACGATCGCGACAGCAGTGCCAGCCGGTGGAAACGGAACCGTTGATTTCTATGAATATAACGGCTCAACGTGGATTAATACACAGGCAGTGGGTTCAACATATGGCATTGTATATGACATGGAAGATGTGGTGCTCGGCTACACAACAAGCACAAATCAGCCGCTCGTCATCTACAGCGCTGATGATGCGTCGAAAGTTCAAATGTATTACTCACAACGCCAATCAAATTGGACGTGGACAACACCGATTGAGATTGACCGGTGGGCATACGATGGGCAGACTCGCTTGCGCAACAAATCAATGGTGCGCGACAGCAGTGGCTACTTCTACTACACCTATAGTCCGTACAACGGCGGCCTCAAATATGGAACGCTGAAGGGTTCGAATATTGTAACATCAACCATTGATTCGACCGTATCCACAACATGGACTGGTATTGCGCTCGATTCGAGCAACAATGCAAAAGTTGCGTATTATGACAACACAAATGATGACTTAAGATACTCAAGTTACAACGGCTCATCGTGGTCAACTGAAACTGCATCGTCAACTGGTATTGTGGGTGCGTATGCATCACTCGCGCTCTCGAGCGATTCACCACTCATCTATTATCAGGATGTCACGAATGGCAATGCATCATTTATTTCTGCAACCGCATTTAACACAGCGCCAAGCGCTCCAACAACACCATACTCAAGCTCCACAACGGCACAAACTGGTGCCACAAACCCAACAAATCTTGCAACTGGCACCCCTGCATTTAGCGCACTGTTTCAAGATCCGGATACGGGGAACACGGCAAATAAGGCGCAAATTCAGGTGACAACATCGAGCGACGGCTTTGCAACCGTGACGCATTGGGATACTGGTTCTTCTGGCAACACAATTACATCAGTTGCAATTGGTTCCCGCTCGCAGGATCTCGTGTTTAATAATTTTGGAACAGCTGCGACGTATGCGATCGGCATTGCGGACGATGGCACAGAAAGCACGAATACGAGCTACAATTGGCGCATCAGATTTTGGGATACTGGCGGTCTTGCTGGAACGTGGTCCGCAACCGCAACATTTTCAATTCTCGATCTCCCACTTGTTCCATCAGGAATGACTGTGCCACTCGGCACAACAACGGCAACACCGGCATGGACAGACAATTCGTCAATAGAAGATCGTGTGCAAGTGGTGATTTCAACGGATAACGTCTTATATAGTCATCACGCGTCCACAACGGCCGCAAGTCAAACATCAACAAGCACAACTGACCTGACGCCAAACACACTGTACTATTTTAAGGCACGATCATGGAATGAAGCTGGTTATTCAACGTCATATACCACCGCAACAAGTGGTTACACACTCGCGAATGTACCAACTGCATTAATCGCGAGTTCAACGGCGTACGATCGCGTGAATACAGCTTGGGGTGCCAACAGCAATCCATCAGCCACAGAATATTACGCAATTAATGTAACGGCAGGTACAAATTCCGGCTGGCTCAGCACGCGTGAAAATTTGTTCACCGGTCTTGAGGGTGCGAAATCATATTCATTTCAAGTTCGCGCGCGCAATGGCGGTTCGGTTCCTACTGAATACACATCAGTTGTGAGCACTACCACACTCCCAAACACGCCGAACAGCCTTTCACTTTTGGCAGACGGGACCTCTGTAACTGCATCGTGGTCTGCAAACGGGAATAGCTCGTCTGCGAATTATAATGTTGAAAACACAACAACAGGCGCTACGTCAGGCGATACCGCGAGCCTTTCCTACACTTTTACTGGTCTCACTGCTGGAGCAACCTACAGTTTTCGTGTGAAAGCCTTGAATTCAGACAGCATTTCATCATCGTATTCTGACCCCACGACGGTCACCATGCCGACGGCTGCTGGTGGCGCGAGTAGTCAGGGAAAAATACAGCAACAGCAGCAAGCGAGCGAAGCGGCGAAAGACACAATCTCTGGATCAATTATTATTGGAGAAGGCGCTGCGACTGGCTTTACCTCATCAACGCAAGCGACGCTGAGCATGCGCTATTCGGACAACGTCGTATACATGATGGTTGCAAATGATCCGGGTTTTGATCAGGCAACGTGGATTCCGGCGCAGACCATTAAATCATGGACACTCGTAGGTGGCACTGGCTCACGCACGGTGTATGTTAAATTTAAGAGCGCCAAAGGCACGGTGAGCGATGTATTCGCTGATTCAGTAATACTGGATCAAACGCCTCCGACTGCGCCGACAATGACTGTGCCAGCAGATGGTTCTACGCTTGAGAATAAGAACCAAACATATGCTGGTTATGCTGAAGTTGGCACGGCTGCGCAGATCGAAATTTTGTTGCGATCAGATATGTCAGTTGTTGAAAAATACAGCGCGCAAACTGACAGCAGTGGCGCATGGTCATACACATCCGAAGTGCCGCTCGACCCAGACAGCTACATCGTGCGCGTTACTGCCATTGATCGCGCAGGAAATGTCAGCGCTTCTGTGGAGCGCGCGTTCTCATTAACGGACAGCACGCCGCCGATCAAACCAACGGTTGAATTTCCAGTCGCACTCTCCATGGTTGAAACGTCAACGGGAAAATTTGCCACCAAAGGTACGGGCGAACCGCGATCAAAAATAATTATTGTTCGTGACAATATTTTGACGTATGAAACCGTAGTGTCTGATCGTGGAAATTGGGAATTTAATTTTGAGGTGCCCTTTGGCGATGGACGGCATTCATTAAAATATTTTGCGATTGATCAATCGAAAAATCAGAGTACAGATGTTGAAGTTCTGTTTGCTGTTGAGATTAAGGAAGCGGCGCCAGAGACGGTGCAGGAGGAAGACGAACAAACTGACGACACGATTTCGCAGGAGCGCGAGCCAGAAACTAAAAAAACATTGTCTGTTTTGCTGCCATTTAAATATCAGAATAGTGGCGGTTCGTCCGGTGGCGCTTTTCAGACATCACCAACAACGCCAACGCAGCCAGTAACAGGCGCGCCATCATCAGGTGGCGACGGGTCATCAGGAGGCACAGCGCAGAATTTGGGTGCGCCAGTCATTGAAAATGGCGGCAGCGTGCCGAGCGATATTCTGAGTGAGTCAGAAACACGCGATGGTGTTGCGGGCGCTGCGCTTGTCGCAATTGATACGGCGAAAAAGGCGTTAAAGCAAGTAGGACAAACAACCGTTCGTGCAGCGCGAGCAGCGCGTGCCGTTGCAGACAAACCGGAAGTGCAGGCTGCAAACACAATTGCGGTGGTGCCAACAACAGCTGCAGTTGCTGCCGCATCAGTTGGCAGTGCGGTGCAAGGTTCTCAAGTACTTATATATTTCAAATTTTTGTTCACGCAACCACTCACCCTGCTGATGCGTCGTCGGAAAAAAGGATGGGGAGTGGTATACAATGCGATAACAAAAATGCCACTTGATCTTGCGGTCGTTCGGCTGATTGATGCGAAGCAGGGTCGCGTCGTACAATCGCGCGTAACGGATCGGCTCGGGCGCTACCAATTTTTTGCGCAGCCCGGCGAATATACCGTCGAGATGACCAAGCCGGAATTCATTTTTCCAACCGTATATATGAAGGGCAAAACCGAAGATGGCAAATATGCTGATTTGTACACGGGTGGCGCGCTTCCATTAACAGAGCCGTCAGCGATTCAGAACAACATGCCTGCAGATCCGGTTGGTTCAGTTTTGCCGCTTGCAAGCGTGCTGAAGGATGCAGCGAAGAAACATATTGCGGCCATCGCCAGTTTGGGTGGCGTGATTTTGACCACGGTTTCATTTGTTGTGACACCGACACCACTTGTTGGCGCGTTTTTGGTTGGCCACATCGGCAGCCTGTTTCTGTTTCGCCGACTTGCACAACACGGGAAACCGCACAGTTGGGGCGTGATCTATGATGCAAAATCGCATGCGCCAATTGAAAAAGCCGTGGTTCGTATTTTTGACATGCAGTACAACAAGCTGCTTGAAACACAAGTCACTGATTCAAAAGGCCGCTACGCGTTTCTTGTTGGGAAGAACACATACTACGTCATGGTTGAGCATGCGGGGCATGAAAAATTAACGTCACAACCCATTCAGGTGACTGATGAGACCGAATCTGGTGTCGTGGCAACGGATTTATTACTTGTTGTTGAGCAACAAACAGTCGAAACCACGGCGTCCGCACAGCAGCAGCCTGCGGTTTCAAGTGAAACTAAGGCGGCGTCAGTTGCAGACCCGCAATATGTTGCAAAACAATTGGTGCCAAGCGTAGAAAAACCAGTTGGTGTTGCTGCAACGCTGCTGACACCAGTCGCAGCGGCAACGGCGAATCAAAGCAGCGCACCGACAGCAGTTGCGCTCGCAATTCCAGCGCCACAGGAAATGGTTTCATTTAAAAAAGTTGATGGATTGACAGCTGGCGTCATGCAATTTGCAAAAACAGAGCAACACCCGCTCGAGCAATCGTCAAAATTATTGTCTCCGGTCACATTCGGTGCGCGAAATTTGATCATTACTGGCTTGCCACGCGAAGTTGATGAGCTGCATGAAATTGTGACCGATGGAAATCTGCTCGTTGGCGCGAAAAAATAATTTTCGAGCTCTTGACAAAATTTTTAGCTAGTTATTCACAGTTTTTTAAATTGACAAAATGTGTTTTTTGTGATACAATATTTCTGTAATTCACATTCTAACCCTTCGTCTCTCAGGTTGGGTTAAGAAAATTTTTATGTCGTTCATTTCAAAATGGTGCAAACACATGTGCACCGTGCCAGCACGAGTTTATTTCGTGGCGGCAGTATTCGCGCTTTCAACCGTGTATGTGTCACAAGAGGTTGGAATGGCATCAGCGCAAATGGCGCCGCCGCCAGACGGTGGAAGCATGATGGGCCCTCCGCCAGGGGGTTCAATGATGAGTCCTCCTCCGGGTGGATCAATGGGCGGCAGCCAGCAAGGTCAGTTCGGCGGCTCACAAATGGGCGGCCAGTTCGGCGGTTCACAAGGTAACCAAATGGGTTCGCAGATGGGCGGTCAATTTGGTAGCAAAGACCAGATGGGCGGCCAGCAGGGTAACTTTGGTCCACAGATGGGCGGTCAATTTGGTGGTTCACAAGGTAACCAAATGATGGGCGGAAAAGAAGGTGGCTTCGGCGGTCCAATGGGCGGCCAAGGTCAACAAGGTAACTTTGGTCCACAGATGGGTGACCAGCAAGGCAACATGGGTGGAAACAAAATGATGGGTCCACAAAAGGGCGGTCAATTTGGTAGCAAAGACCAGATGGGCGGTCAGCAGGGCAACTTTGGTCCACAGATGGGTGGAAAAGAAGGTGGCTTCGGCGGTCCAATGGGCGGCCAAGGTCAGCAAGGCAACATGGGTGGTCAACAAGGACAGGGTCAGCAAGGACAACAGGGCCAAGGAAACCAAGGTTTTGGCGGTGAAGGTGACGAGGGCATGGATGATGAGCAGCAGGCAAAAATGGATGCTCAGCGCCAAGCTCAAATGGAAAAGCAATTTGCACAGACCAAGAAGCAGTTTGGTCAAATGGGTAAAATGCTCCAGATGGTTGAAAAGCGAATTGCAGCAGTCCGCAAAAGCGGTGCTGAAGCGCCATCAGATCTTACAGAAGCTGTAAGCGGTGCAAAAACTGCACTCGCAACAGTTCTTGCGGCCAAGTCATTTGAAGATGATGGCGTACAAGAAGCAATGGAACAACTTCAAGAATCAGGCGAAGTCATGCGCGAAGGCATGGAAAAGCTTGAAATGTTAGCTCGACTTCCGCAGATGTTTAAGCAAGCAGCTGCAGAAATCAAGAAACTCGATGCGTCACTTGCGCGCACGACAAAGTCAGCAGCTCGCCTGAAGATCGATGTTTCAGAGCAGTTGACCGAGTTCGGCACAGCAGTTGCAAAGATTCGCGCAGGCTACACCGCAGCGCAGGAATCGGCAAAGAGTGGCGATCCACAAGCTGCAGCAGAAACATTAAAAGCTGAAGTTTGGGATGCAATGCAAGATGTATATCAATATCCTTCAATCATTGAAGCGCTCGCGAATGTTCGCAAATACACAACAACCTTTGAGAAGTTCGTTGTGAAGGCTGCGAAAAATAAGCGTGTGGCAGCAGACAGTGAAGCAGCAGCAGCACTTGAGGAAATGCGATCGAAGGTCGCAGAACTTAAGTCAGTTAAGCAGGCGGATCCAGACGAGCTTCGTGAGCTTGTAGACGAGATTTTTAGTCTCCAGTCGCAGGTTCAGGATGCCATGAGTTCTGGTCAGTCCTCAGTCCCACAGTTACAGGGTGGCAACCAACAAAATTTTGACTTCTCGGCCTTCGGCCAGTTTGGCGGTTCACAAGGGCAGCAATAAGCTCCCGCCGTTCAAACAACATTCAGAGAAGCGCACCCGAAAAAAATCCCCGTGCTCAGCGCGGGGATTTTTTAATCAGCGTATATATGCAGACAACGACGAGCGCGCCGACGAGCGCGTACAATTGATCAAACATGGTGTCGTTGAGGGAAAGCTGGTGCTGTGTCAGCAGTAATTGATCAGACAAAAATTCGTACCACTCCCATACAACGGCTGCACATGCGGTTGTTGAAATCGCAATGATGGATCGGTGGGTGAGTGGCGCGTGCCGCCACCATGGCGCTGCAAATTGGTGCGCGCACAAAATGGTCATTGTCGCGATCGCAACGCCGCCGCTGAAATGCATCACATCATCAAACCATTCGGTTGATGTGTATAATTGTTGCGCGATTGGCGTTCGATCAATTGCAAATACGACAAGCGGCGGCCAAACAGTGGAGAAAAATTTTTTCATTTTTGTGGTATAATTAAATTAATGAGCTCGAATTTTGTGTTTGATAATTTACCAGAGCAATTATTGCATCCGCCGCGGCATGCGTGGGATGGCCCGCAACCCGGACTCAGCGCACAATCTGATGAAACGCGACGCTATTATTTTTCTGAAAAAAATGGCGCGCTGGAATCCATTGTACAGTATACTGCCGATGGATTTCCAGAGGTTCGTGTCCGGTATCGAAGCGGATTGCACGAATCGTCTTCGTTGCCGAGTGCGTTTGAAGTTGAAGTGTGGCGCGATGGATCATATGCGTCAGCAGGGTTGGTGCAAAAAGACGGGCGCGTGGTGTACACACATTCATTGCCGCGCGTGATGATTGATGACCGCGGCGCTGATGCGAGCATTCCGCTTGATGATCCTGAAATTTTTATCACTCCATCAGGGATTGTGGTGAGGGTCGTGTCGCACGGCTCTTTGTTTTCAAATCCGCGCGCACAATATGTCGGGCGCGTGAAGAATTTTTCGCCCGCGCGACCATACACCGTGCGAACTGTGGCAGGCGAGCATGAGCTTGAAATTCATCGCAGCGATGTGGTGTTTAATCCTCACGGATTTGTGTTTGAGTTTAAAGCAAATGGGCTGGCAGCAATAGGCGAGCTCGTGATTCCGGAGTGTGACTACATGCGACCTGACGATGAGAGCACGAAAAAAATTGATCACGATTTATTCACCTTACACTATCACGACCGAGACGGTGCGAGCGTCGAAATTCGAGATCCCTCAATCGCAGAGATGCTTGATGGTGCACCACACTCAGTTGTTGGGCGACACACGTTTTTGCATCAATCAGTTCCAGAAATGGTTGATGTGCATGGCGGCGACGCGGCAGAGCGAGCGTTGCGTGCTATTGAGCGCAGCGCGTTTGAGCTCGGACTGATTTTTTTTGCACTCAAAAATGAACAGCGCCCGGCGTTTCGCACCGTTTTTTTAAAAGCGCATCACGCGCTTGAAGATGCGCTTTGGAAGCGCGTTGCGGAATTTGAACGTGTCGTTGGCGCGGATCGTCACACCGTCGTGAATCCACAGCAGATTCGCGCATGGGTTGAGCTTGCGGCGCAGCATCCGCATGAGGCGCTGCTGGAACTCAAGCGATCAGCAACACCGTGCTATGCAACCGCGACTTGATACATTGTCCAATGATTTTTTGGATCATCTTGAAATTGAAAAAAATCGATCATTGCTCACGCGCCGCAATTATGAACTCTATTTGCGTCGCTTTATCGGATTTATGCGCACAACGCGCAAGACGGTGAGTCCGGCAAACGTGACATATGATGCGGTGCGCGCGTATCGTTTGTGGCTGCATCGGTTTGTTGATGCACAAGGTCAGCCGTTGTCGCCTGCAACGCAGAATTATCATCTGATCGCGATTCGATCATTTTTAAAATATTTGGCAAAGCGGGAAATTGCTTCGCTCGCTGCAGAGCGCGTTGAATTGGGAAAAATGCCGGATCGGCATGTTTCGTTTTTGACTGGCGAAGAACTGCGGCGTTTTTTGGATGCGCCGTTGCAATTTGGTCACGATGAACTACTTGGGATGCGCGATAAAGCGATTCTCGAGCTGCTGTTTTCAACTGGACTGCGCGTTTCGGAATTGGTGTCGCTCAAGCGCGACGACGTTGAGCTGGTGCGTGGTGAAATTGGTGTGATTGGGAAAGGGCGCAAGCGGCGCGTGGTGTTTGTTTCGCCAGATTCACGCGAGTGGATTAAAAAATATGTGAAGTCTCGTCGCGACATGAGCCCGTTTTTGTTTGCGAATCACGATCGTGCTGCCGAAACGCGCGAGAAACGAAAGGCGCATGATGAGCGAGGGCAGGAAGGATTGTCGCCGCGGTCAGTGCAGCGCATGGTTGAGAAATACGCGCGCGAGGCAGGGATTATGAAGAAAGTGACGCCACACGTTATGCGCCACTCGTTTGCAACGGATTTGTTGCACAATGGCGCGGATATTCGTTCAGTGCAGGCAATGCTTGGACATTCGTCAATCACGACCACCCAGATTTACACGCATGTAACTGATCCGCAGCTGAAAAAAATTCATCAGCAGTTTCATGATAAAAGGGGTTGATTTTATATAATTTTTGGTTAGCCGGACGCTGGGTGATCAGCATCCTCCGGTCAAGTGAACGGTGGATAACTGACCCTTGACAAAAAATTTTATATGTGGAACCCAGTAGTATATGAAAATACTGGGTGTTGGAAGTTTTGGGGTAATCTATTCAGGGCTAACTGAACAGGCAGCTATTGATTTTTTAATTACCAAAAGACACGGAGAAAAAAAAGCTGCGTTTGTTCGATTTGAAATTGGCAAAATTGATTTAGTGTGGGGTGAGCAAGGAACATCAATTAAAGAAGGGCATGGACTTGTGCATATATTAGAAAAACACCCCGAGATAATAAGTGAACTTGCTAAAATTATTATAGAAGGTGTTGTGTATAAACAGGGCAACGATCGTCTCCTGATTGTAAAAAATGTCGGAGAAGATAAAAATCAGGTTGCAGCAGTCAGACTTGATTGGAATGGTAATGAAAAAACATGGCTTGTTTCTGCTTTTAATGAGCCTTAAAACGACTTTGCCCACACCTTGCGGCGTGGGCTATGAGCGATTTCACTCCGTTCTCATAATTTAACAAAGTACGAACTAATATTACTATAGATTTTTATGTAAACAATGTCAAGTATTGCATAAGGCCACATACATACTGCAGTCCGTGGGAACCCCGGACATATGCAACACAAGTACATCAGCTAAAGCACTTTGATTTCGTGAACCAGACGCGCTATACTTTGCCGGATATGAAAATTAGAAAAGCAATCATTCCGGTGGCTGGCTACGGGACACGATTTCTGCCAGCAACAAAAGCACAACCAAAAGAGATGTTGCCAATTGTCGATAAGCCGACGGTGCAGTATGTTGTCGAGGAAATAGTTGCAGCCGGTATCACGGACATCATTTTCGTGACGCGGCGCGGCAACCACATGCTCGAGGACCATTTTGACAGTAATATTGAACTGGAGCGACAGCTTGAAGCAGCGGGGAAAAAAGACAAATTGAAACTCGTGCAGGACATTAATCACCTTGCGCATTTTTATTATGTTCGACAAACGCGCGATATGCCATACGGCAATGGGACGCCATTGCTCGCCGCGCGCGAACTGATCGGCGACGAACCATTCATCTATGTGTTTCCGGATGATTTGGTGGACAGCGAGGTGAGTGCGACAAAACAACTGGTGCAAACGTACGAAAAACTGGGTTCGCCTGCGGCTATTATTGGGGTGCAAGAAATGCCGGACGATGTTTTGCATTTGTACGGCGTGGTGAAGCCAAAAAAGGGCGCAAAAAAAATTGCGGGCGCGATGCGTGTTGAATCAGTGGTGGAAAAACCAGCACGCGGGACAGCGCCAAGCAACTTGGCGCAGTTTGGGCGTTTTGTTTTGACTCCCGACGTGATCCGCGCACTTGAAAAACAGCCGCTTGGCAAGGATAATGAATTATGGCTGACTGATGCGCTCATGGCTGTTGCAAAAAAGAAGCCCGTATTCGCAAAACCTGTTGACGGAACGTGGTATACGACCGGCGATCCGTTAAACTACCTGAAAGCAACCATTGCGTTTGGATTAAAACATCCAAAAGTAGGCGCCGATTTTACGGAATATTTGCGCACGCTCCACATATAAAAGTAAGCACATTTGCTATGTTAAAACGATCTTTCTCAACTCTGGTTCTTGCGGGGGTATTGCTTCTGACTGGCGCAGGTTGCGGCAGCAGCGGTGGTGACACTGCTGCAGCTGTGCCAAAATCAGCGCTCCAACCAGTCTCGCTGAATTATTGGGGTGTGTTCACGGACTCTGACGACATGGCGGTGTTGATCGCTGAATTTCAAAAAAAACATCCGAACATTCAGGTGCAGTATCGTAAATTCAGACCGGAGGAATACGAGCAAAAATTGCTCGAAGCGTTTGCGGAAGATCGGGGGCCTGATTTGTTCACTATTCACAATACATGGTTGGCGCGATACAAAAGTAAGTTGACGCCCGCACCAGACAAGGTGGCGTATCCAACATTTGTGAAAAGCGGGAGTGGTATCAGCGAAAAAACTGAAGTGCAGATGAAGGAGCTGGCCGGCTTGACTCTCAAGCAAATGCGCGATCAGTTTGTGGCAACTGTTGAACAAGATGTGATGCTGCAGGCAGCATCAACGTCAACGAAAAAAAGCATCTACGCACTGCCGTTTTATGTCGATACGCTCGCGCTGTATTTTAACAAAGATTTGTTGGCACAAAATTCGATCGTGAAGCCGGCGGCGAACTGGAATCAGCTGCGTGAACATGCGGAAACATTGACCAAGCGGGTAAAAGACAGTGATCTCATCACACAATCAGCGGTCGCGCTTGGCACGGGCAGCAACGTGCATCGCGCGGGCGACATTTTGATGGCGCTTATGGCGCAAAATGGGGCGCGAATCACCAAAGACGACGGCGCGTTCATTTTTCACACACCCGGAAATACGAATCCGGAGAAAGACGAAGCGCTCCCCGGTGCCCGCGCACTCCAATTTTATCTGGATTTTGGAAATCCGAAATTGAAATCATACACATGGAATCCGGAACAAGGTGATGCGCTCGATGCATTCACCGAGGGACGTGTGGCGTATTACTTTGGTTATTCGTACGATTTATCAACGATCCGTGCGCGAAACCCACGCTTGAATTTTGATGTCGCCGCAATGCCGCAGTTTGAAAAGCCGCTCAACATCGCGAACTATTGGATGGAAGCAGTGTCAAATAAATCAACGCATCAGCAAGAGGCGTGGCTGTTTGTGCAGGAAACGGCGACCAGCAAAGAAGCGCTCGCGAAATTTTTGAAGCGCACCAAGCGCGCGTCCGCGCTGACCGAACTGATTCAGACGCAGCTCGACGACGTGGATCTCGCCATTTTTGCAAAGCAAAATTTGACGGCGCAAACGTGGTATCACGGGAAAGACAGCCGCGTGGGCGATCAAATTCTCGTTGAATTGATTGATGGCGCGCGCGCGAAATTGCTGAGTGAAGCAGAGGGAATGGATGTACAACAAATGATGCAGGAATCGGTGAATCGTGCCGCGGCGCGACTGAATGACACGCTATGAACACCGTAGCCACTCGACTCTGCGCAGTTGCAATGCTCGGATCACTTTTGTTTTCCGCAGTGCCAGTTGCGGCAAAGGGTTTGATCCCAGAGCCAACGGGCAAATGCCCAGAAGATTACATGCTGCCCGGAACGAAAACACCGCTCGGTACTGCGTGCAAAGATGGCGCTGAGCGTGACTTTCAGCTGGATGACATCAAGGGTCTGCTCGCAACAATTGGAAATTTCATGTTAAGCATCGCTGGCGCGATTGTGTTATTTTGTTTTGTTCTTGGCGGATTTTTTTGGATCGCGTCAGCAGGCAATCAAAAAATGATTGAGCGCGGCAAATCCTTGATTTCTGGCGCTGTGATCGGGCTGCTTATTTTGTTCTCCGCATACACACTCGTCATTTTTGCCGTGCGGACGTTGGTGGGAACTGGCGCTGATGAATATTTGCCGTCAGCGGTGGCGCCGCAAGGCACTGGTGTGGGGGCTGGCGGCGGTGCTGCAGGGCCAACGCAAAACGCTTCAATCAAAAAAGGCGCTATTTCAGTTTTGCCATTTGTTGTGGATAAAGCAAAATTGTGTGAATCGATTGGTGGCTTATCATGCGCACCACAAAATACCTGCAAGACTTCATTCTCCATAATCAATGCATGTGGTGGTGACGCTGTTTCGCTCGCGTCCAATGAATGCTGTCTCGCCACGGTGCAGCCAGCGCAAAACACTTCGTGTGGTCGTGCCGGTGGTAGCTGCATAAACAAAACAACGGCGCAGTGTAGCGGCGTGTTAGTCAAAGGATTGTGTGACGCGAAGGGAATGGGTAATGATATTGAATGTTGCTTTAACTTAAAATAAATTGCCGAGTGCGCTATACTGTTCAGTATGAAACGACAAAAGATCCAAGTAACAATTCTCGCGCTTGTGTTAACGTGCGGTTTTTTTGGTGCAGCGGCGACGGTGGACGCACAGCAAACCGGTACGGGTGCAGTCGCGCTCATAAATCCGTTGCAAAACAGTGTGAATTCAGAGGCGCCGGTACAGTCATTGTCAGCGATTTTCATCAATGCGCTGTTTGGGGTTGCCGGTTCAGTGGCGCTTGCGATGTTTGTGTGGGGTGGGATGCTGTGGCTCACGTCCGCGGGAAATGAAAAGCAGGTTGATCAGGGTAAGCAAATTATTAAATGGACAACGCTTGGCATTATTTTGATGTTCGCCGCATACACATTGGTCAGTTTCTTGTTTTCAAATTTGGGAAATGCGCCAGTAGCAACGACCGCTCCGGGCGCAGGAGGCGCAGCTGGTGGTGGCACGGCAGCAGGAGGCGCAGCACAAACCACAAGTTTTTGCTGCGTTGATTACAACAACAACACAGTCGCAACGGTGACGAGTAAGGGCGCGTGTAGCGGCGCTAAAAAAGAATTTGTTGCTGATTCATGTGACAAAATTAAATTCTGCCCTGCGTCGCCCGTGCACGGATATGAAGCGTGCACACCGTATCCGGTTGCCTCGCAATGCTTGGCTGGCGGCAGCGGATATAAATCTTTGAACGATTGCTTGACTGTGGAAAAAGGAAAACCGTCGGCCGGTGGTGTCAAGCCGTAATAATTGTGCTATAATTCACGCAACATAATTTATATGACGTACCTTCACAAAGCAGCGACATTCGCAACTGCAGCCACTATGATGGCCGCAACTTTAATCACGCCGGTTTTCGCAGCAGCCGCAGCAGCTGATGATGCTGACGGCTTGCTCGAGGCAGGCGATCTTGGCCTTGACCAGATTCGCAAAGAAGCTGGTTTCGGCAAGAAATCAATTTATGCGACCGTTGGTGACATCATCAAAATCGCATTGACGCTCGTCGGCATCATCGCGATTGTGCTCGTTATTTACGGCGGCTTCAAATGGATGACTGCTGGTGGCAGCGAAGAAAAAGTTGATGAGGCAAAAAAGATTTTGTACTCGGGCGCTATTGGGTTGGTGATCATTTTCTCGGCCTACGCGCTCACCACGTTTGTGCTTGGGACGCTGATCAAGGCAACGGGTGCAGAAGGGTTTACTGGTATTTAGCAGTTCTCACTCCGCGCGACATCTGGTATACTACGAGCCGTGGCTGTCAAAGGCCACGGCTCTTCAATTCTTACTATGCAACGTTTCTCATTTTCATTTTTCGTCCTTTCATTTTTATTCAGCATTATTGTCGCGGCTGTGACGGCTCAACCAGCACTTGTGCACGCGCAAGCCGGCGGCACTGGCACGACGGCGGATCCGTATGGCCTCGAAGGAACGCGCAAACAAACGCCGCAATACGCAAACGCGAAAAAAACTTTGCCAGAATTAATTGGCTCGGTAATTTCCGTTGCGCTTTCGTTGATTGGTTTTGTGTTTCTTGGGTTGGCGCTGTACGCGGGTTACAAATGGATGACTGCGCAAGGCAACACGAAAGACGTTGACACCGCGCGCGACACACTGATTAATGCGACGATCGGTATCATCTTGATCGTTGCTGCATATGCAATCACGAATTTTATTTTCACAGACGTGGTCAGTCAGATTCAGTAATTTGATATGGTGAGTTTGATTGCTGCAACTGGGTGGGAGGGGACGCATGCGCAAGTGCAACAGGCTGGCACTATTGCGTGGGGTTCGACAAACACATCGCTACCTGCCATTGCCGGAAAAGTTATCAACACCGGCTTGGGATTGCTCGGACTCGTTTTTTTGGGTTTTGCGTTGTACGCCGGTTTCAAATGGATGACGGCGCGCGGTGATTCCAAAGCCGTTGATGAGGCGAAACAAACGATAAAAAATAACATCATTGGCTTAATAATCATCATGTCCGCGTATGCGCTCACGAATTTTGTGATGAGTCAGTTTGGCTCGATCACAGGGGCTGGTGGTGATGATGGCGGAGGTGCGGCGGGTGGCGCTGGAGGTGCAGCCGGACAAACGCAGGGTGATGTTCCAGTTCCTGGTGGGCAGAACGCCGTCTGATGTGCTATAATTCTAACTAACAAATTTTAAGTCATTTATTTTATGCAGATCACACAAAAAATTGTAGCAACTGCTACGGCGGCCTCAATGGCCATTTCGTTATTCGTTCCGATGTTGGCAGTGCATGCTGCTACAAATCCGTTCGCAGAAGGTGGAAAGGCACAGCAGTATCTTAAGAAAACCGGTGAGGAGGCTGGCATTGGAACATCTGCTTCAGCGCCTGAAATTGTGGGTCGCATTATCAACATTGCGCTCAGCTTGCTCGGCCTTGTTTTCTTGGGGTTGGCATTGTACGCTGGCTTTAAGTGGATGACGGCACAAGGCGACTCAAAGGAAGTTGATGCAGCAAAAGATACGCTCAAGAATTCGGTTATTGGTTTGATCGTGATCATGGCATCATACGCATTGAGTAACTTTGTTATTTCACAACTCTTCACTGCCACACAGTAATCATGAGTGAACCGGGCAACTCGCCGCAGAATTTGAGTGAGATTATCAAGGTCGCCCGAGAGGGCGACCTTGCGGCATTTGAACGGATTGTGCTGTTATTCGAGCGACGCGTCTTTGGTTTCGTGTTTCGCCATCTGAACACACGCGAGGATGCCGAGGATGTGACGCAGGAAGTTTTTTTGAAGGTGTTTAAGAAAATTCGTTCGTATGATCCAGCGAAATCGTTCACGACATGGCTATTCACCGTGGCAATTAACACGGTGTACGACCATTTGCGCCGCAAGCACGTGCGGCCAGAGCTGCTGATTTTGGATGACGCGATTGGGTGTAGCGGTGGGATTGAAACCGCGGATGAGCGCGATGCGTATACTCAAGTTGAGAACGAGTTCGACATCGAACGTGCTTTGGCAAACATCAAGCCAGCGTATCGGACGGTGTTATTATTGTATTATCGGGATGAATTGAGCTGCGAAGAGATTGCGGTGGCGCTCGGAATTCCGGTTGGAACGGTTAAAACACATTTATTTCGAGCACGCAGCGCCGCAAAAAATGCCTTAGAGGGAGTGGCGAATAATTTCCTCCCGCGCGAGAGGCCAGCAACGCGCTCCGGAAACCATTCGCCCCTGCCTCATAAATAATTTCTTATGTCTAGTGATTTGGGTCAAAAAATAAAAGAATTGTCCGAGATCGAATTTCCATCCGGCCTTCATGGGAGAATTATGCGGCAGCTGGTGTTTTTGAAATTCCGGACACCATTTTTGATTGTAGTAACGCTGTTGCTTTTGAATTTGGTGCTGTCAGGCATTCGTGTTTGGAATCAACTGCTCGATGCCGAGGCTGTGACGATTTTTTCAATATTATGGGACGGGATTGAGTGGAGTTTTGTCGGGCTCGGGCAGTTTGCGCGTGATCTGTTTGAGCTCGTACCAGTCGGTCAGCTTGGAATGCTGGCGATTAATTGTGCTGCCTTACTTTACATCGTATATTTCTTCCCGAGAGCAATGCGACGGTTTGGAAGTCAGCATTAGTCTGTGTGCCGACACTTTCTTCCCGCGCGAGGGCCAGCAACGCGCTCAGAAAGTGTCGGCACACAGATCATAATGATAATTTCACAGTACCGCACTGATGATCATCGGTAGTCGGGGTGGTGTATCGTCAATTGTATATTCTCGTTTTCTGAAGCGCGTTGCTGGCCCCTCGCGCGGGAAGAAAACGAGAATATGCAACTTCAATGGACTACTCTGCATTGTCATGCTAGGATATTGCGTATATGGTAGACGCCAAATCCACAAAAATTGCGGATCTTTTATTTCCTGACATCGAGTCCGTGCCAGATGAGACGCCAGATCGCAATCTTCCAAAAGGCGCTGCTGTCACGCGGTATGCCCCAAGCCCAACCGGCTTTCTCCACATCGGCGGCGTGTACACAGCGTTAATTTCCGAGCGCATGGCGCACCAATCAGACGGTGTATTTTATTTGCGTATCGAAGACACGGACAAGCAGCGTGAAATTGCGGATGGCGTGCGTCTTATTGCGTCTGGGCTTGGAAAGTTTGGAATACGCGTTGACGAAGGGGTGCATCCTGATATGACAGAAACTGGGGCATATGGCCCATACATCCAAAGCGAGCGTCTTCCGATTTATCATACATTCATTAAAAAACTAGTTGCTGATGGCAATGCCTATCCATGTTTTTGCACATCCGAAGAGCTTGATCAAACTCGCGAAACGCAAGAATTGCAGAAAATTAAAACAGGTTATTACGGTCGCTGGGCAAAACATCGTGTCATCACTTCGGAGGAAGTCGAGGAGCGCCTTGGCCGCGGTGAGCAATTTGCAGTGCGACTGAAATCGCGCGGCGTCGAAGGGCAAAAAATTAAATTCACTGATCTCATTAAAGGTGATCTCAATTTGAGCGCCAATGAAAACGACGCTATTTTGCTCAAATCCGACGGCTATCCGACATACCATTGGGCGCATTGTGTGGATGATCATTTGATGCGCACCACGCAGGTGATTCGCGGCGACGAATGGCTGCCGAGTGTGCCATTGCACACCGAACTATTCACGCTCATGGGCTGGGAGTTGCCACAGTATGCGCATTTGGCGCCGATCGTGAAGATCGATGAAGCGGGATCGAAGCGTAAATTGAGCAAGCGCAAAGATCCCGAGGCAAATGTTGAATATTATTTTGAACAGGGGTATCCGATTGCGGCAGTGACTGAATATCTGCTCAACCTCATTAATTCTGATTTTGAAGATTGGCGCCGCGAACACCCAGATACGCCGCACACTGAATTTATCGTGCGTCTTGAAAAAGCAAATGCGAGCGGCGCTCTGTTTGATTTTGTGAAGCTCGCTGACGTGAGTAAAGCGGTGGTGTCGCGCATGTCCGCGACCGAAGTTTGCGCGGCCGTGATCGAATGGGCAAATCAGTATGATGCAGAGCTCGCGGCATGGCTCGCGTCGAATCGCGATGAGGCGATCAAAATTTTTGCAATCGAGCGCACGGGCGAGAAGCGCCGCAAAGATATTGCAAAATGGTCAGATGTTCGCGAACACATCGCGTATTTTATGACGGACGAAGTTGTGTTTGTGCGGCCAGAGAAAATTGACACCACTACCGCAACAGAGATTCTTACAAAAACAATCGTGCTCATAGATTTTTCTGATTCAGCCGAGGAGTGGCTCGCGAAATTTCGCGCACTGGCAACTGAATTGGGATTTGCACCAGACACAAAGACATTTAAGGCCGCACCAGAAACCTTCAAGGGTCATCTTGGTGATGTGGCATCAGTGCTGCGTCTTGCGTTGACTGGTCGCACGAACACACCCGATTTGTTCGAGCTCATGCAGGTGCTTGGCGAACAGCGAGTCAAAGAGCGACTTGAACGCGCGTTGAACAACCTCTGATAAATTATTTGATCGTTGCGGCAACAACGGAAACAACGCGTTTATCAAAAACTGATGGAATTATTTCGTCAGGCGTTGGGTTTTCAACGCATGCCGCGAGCTCCGTTGCCGCGCGAACAAACATTTCTTGCGTCACCACGCGCACACCGTTGTCGAGTGCGCCGCGAAAAATTCCGGGGAACGCCAGCACATTATTAATTTGATTTGGAAAATCTGAACGTCCGGTTGCGACGACGAACGCGCCGGCAGCGCGTGCGACATCAGGCATAATTTCTGGCTCTGGATTTGCCATTGCAAAAATAATTGGCTGTGGATTCATCGTGGCGATCAATTTCGCGTCGAGCGCATTCGCCACGCTGACGCCGATGAACACGTCTGCCCCGCGTAGCGCATGTTCAAGCAAACCAATCACGCACCCACTCGCGTCTTGCCCCTCGAGGCACGCCACATTTGTGATCTGTGCAAGTGCTATTTTTTCGTTGTTTAAATCCGTGCGACCATTATGAATCACACCCTTGCTGTCACACATGACGATGGTGCGAACACCAAAAGCCAACAACAATTCCGCGATTGCTGTTCCGGCAGCACCAGCTCCATTAATCACGACGCGCGGCTCGTGTGGTTGCATATTTTTTAAACGCAACGCGTTGATTAGTGCGGCGAGCACGACCACTGCAGTCCCATGCTGGTCATCATGCACGACGGGGATGTCGAGCTGTTCACGCAAGCGGCGTTCGATGTCAAAACATTTTGGCGCGGCAATGTCTTCAAGATTGATTCCACCAAACACTGGCGCGATGTGGCGCACCGCAGTGATAATCTCCTCTGGGTTTTGTGTGTCCAGACAAATTGGAAACGCATCAATGTCCGCAAATTCTTTAAACAGTGCAGCTTTTCCTTCCATCACCGGAATTGCCGCAGCAGCGCCGAGATTACCGAGACCTAAAATTGCAGATCCGTCAGACACAATAGCAACGGTATTTTTTTTGATCGTCAAATTTTTGACTGACGCTGGATTGCGTGCGATTTCGCGGCACACCTCCGCAACGCCGGGTGTGTATGCAACTGACAAATCATGTCGATCATTGAGCGGAACTTTTGGAATCACGCTAATTTTGCCGTGGTGGCGCGCGTGGAGCTCGAGAGATTCTTCGAAAACTGTTGGCATATTTTTTAATATAAAGAACCCACCCTGTTGTTCTCCGATCTGGCTAGAAACGGCGGTTGCCGGCCGTTCTCGGTTGAACGCTCGTGCGTTTTGGGGCACACGAACAAGGTGGGAGCGCCGTGAGGGAAGGCACGACTTTTGGACTTACTGTACTGCAGCGTACGGTGACTGGCACAGTTACCAGCTACCTTACACTGTGTCCAACATCAGGCGGCTTTCGCCAGTAGAATCGCATGCATACGGCCTATCCCTAGCCAAGGAACGCGCGTTTCGCCGCGCGCTTGCATACATCCCGCCCTGCTTTCACTGGGCTTATCGTCCGAACGAGTCGCCGATCTTGCTTATTCAATAACCTCGGGTTACGAGCACCCAAGGGGCTCGAAATTGTACACTTCAGCTTCTGCGGACGATAAAAAATAGTTTACTCTTTGCACCGAATCTGTCAAGCGCCTGATTTTTTTGTATAAAAATAAGCCGCAATCGCACTGCTGATTGGCACCGCAAGCACGAGCGCGGTACTGCCAACGAGCGTTCGAACAATTTCTTCGGAAACCTGCTGACTGTTGAGAACAACCCACAACGGCTGGACGTCAGAGGAATAAAATAACAAAAAAAGTGGGAATGAGGCGCCGGCATATGCAAGCACGAGCGTATTCACGAGCGATGCTATGTGCTCACGGCCTATGCGCATGACGCGCGTAAACAATTCGCGAAATTTCATGCCCGGTTTTGCGTCATGTAATTCGTGTATCGCGGCAGTTTGTGCGATCGTAATGTCATCGAGCACGCCGAGTGAACCGATGATAATGCCGCATAACAAGATGCCGCGCAAATCAAGTTGCGCTCCGCCGATAATTTGTACGAACATCGCTTCTTCGCTTCCGGTGCCGAACAATCGCGCCGCGTGCACTGCGACAAACGCGATCACTGACGCCAACGCAAGTGTGATTGCGGTGCTGCCAACCGCAAGTGATGTACTGCGTTTAAATCCGTGCGCAAAAAACATGGACGCGCAGATGATGAGCAGTGAGCCAATGAACACAACGAACAGCGGTTGGTATCCTTTGATGATCAATGGAATAATTACCCCCATCAAAACAGCAATTGTTGCAGCAAGTCCGGCAATTGAAGTGAGTCCTCGCCAGCGCCCGAGCAAAATCACGAGCACAAAAAATGCCGCAGCAAACCATGCGATTGACGGCATACGATAAAAATCGCTGATGTAAAATTGTTCCTGCCCCGGAGTTTCTGACGGAATTTTTATCACAATCACTCGGTCGTTTGGTGCTACTCGAATTCTTTTTTCTTCTGGCTGTGTGGTGTGATCAATCGTGATTTTGTTTCCGTTTTGCAACGTGATTTCTACTTTTTGACGGTACGCATCGTTGGTGGTTTCGGAAATAATGTTCGTGACTGTGCCTCGATAATATTCATCAGGTTGATAGTCTGCATGTGTTTGTGCTGCCACCGCAAGCGGCGCGAGCGAAGCTATGATAGCCACAATTCCGACGATAACTTTGTTCATAGGTATCAAGTATAGACCACTCCCAACGAAGCTGCTAGTATGTGTGGTATGACATACGCGCACGCATTGATTTTGTCGCTCGTTGAAGGTGTTACGGAATTTCTTCCGGTGTCGTCAACTGGTCACCTCGTGATTGCCGCTGAATTTTTAAATATTGAACAGACGGAGTTTGTGAAAACATTTGAAATTGTCATTCAGCTCGGCGCAATTTTCGCCGCCGTTGTGTTGTATGCGCGACGCATTGCAGCAAATTTTTCGCTCACAAAAAAAATTATTATTGCGAGTGTACCAAGCGCGATTGTTGGCATTTTATTTTATGATTTGATCAAAACATATCTGCTTGGAAACACATTGTTCACCGCGGCCGCGCTTTTTTTTGGTGGCATTGCGCTCATTTGTTTTGACCTTTTTGTTGTCAACAAAAAAATAGACGCGAAACAAATTCCAACAAACCAACAGGCGACAATTATCGGCTTATTTCAAACACTCGCGTTAATTCCCGGCGTTTCTCGCTCAGGCGCAACGATCGTTGGTGGCGTTTTGTCCGGACTTTCACGTTCAAGCGCAGTCGAATTTTCATTCATGCTTGCAATTCCGCTTATGCTCGGCGCAACTGCGCTTGATTTGGTGCGCACTGATGCGGTTATCGGCCCGCATGAATTACAGCTGCTCGCCATTGGATTTGTTGGTTCGTTTTTGAGTGCGCTTGCGGTGATAAAACTCTTTATCGCGTTTGTATCACGCCGTACTTTTTTGTGGTTTGGCATCTACCGCATTGCAGTCGCGTCTCTCGTCATTCTATTTTGATAATCGAGCACGACATATTGCTCGCGGCGCGTTTTAATTCCACCGTGTCGCCAATTTTTTTCAGGAGCAACTGGGCGCCGATCGGCGACTGATGCGAAATAATTCCTCGACTTGGGTCTGTTTCTTGCGATCCCAATATTTGAAATTTTTTTTGTGATCCATCGGGGCACTGCACAGTGACCGTGCTGCCAATCTGCACGTGGTTCACGCTGTGTTTTGAAATTATTTCCGCATGATTGAGCTGCTGTTCAAGTCGATCAATCGAGTCATTAAGTCCGCGCAGCCGACCTTTTGCCATTTGATACTCGGCATTTTCTGAAAAATCACCGTTTTGCGCCAAACGGTGTACCTCATCGGCGAGCCGCGGTCGTTCTGTCTTGAGACGCTGCAACCGTACCGTTAATTCGTTAAATTTGTCCTCGGTGATCAGCGGGTCGGTCGACGGATGGCTGAAAGTTGGAGGTTTTCGCTTGGGGATTTGCATGCATGGAATGGTATCACGCTGGGCGGGGCAAAGCCAATCTAAGCTTGACAAATGAGCCTTGATCTGTTATTCTATGCTGTCGCAATCTAACCAATAGATCAGAAGAGGAGGACCCAATGGTAACTGAAGCGACTCGTACCTTTCACACAACGCAACCCTATCCGTGGTGGCCAGAGAGCGGCTGGGCATTTGTCCCGGCCGTCCCGCTCGACCGCGTGCAGGAGCTTGGGAGCGAGATGTTGAGCTGGCTGGCCGCATACTGGAGCGAGAGGACCCCCGCCGATCTGTCGGCGCGGCTGTCTGATTTGACCCAGTATTGGCTTGCATTACACAACAAGCTTCCCGTTGACGCCAGTAGCACGTGTATGAAGCGCTGTGCCGAATGCATCTTTTTCAAGGAACATCGGCCACTTCTCACGACCAAGCGTTACTGCGCCGTGCTCACTGCGACGGGCTTTCAACAGGCCTGTGCGGATCACGCGTCACACCCGCGTTGTGTGATCATGGCCGAAGGCGAACGTGGAGAACTGTTCAGGAGGTTGCTGATCGTGCACCTCGAGTGGCAGATTAACGAGCTCAAGAACAATGAGGTAGATGCCCTCCGGTGGTACATTCTCTTCAGCGAGCTTGCAGCGTCCGCTCCGTACAAGCCGCTCCACCCGACCGTCCGCCCGACGTTCCATGTCGGCGACGAAGTGGTGATCTGGAATGGAAAGCAGTACGTGCGCGGCACGTTCAACAAGTTCGACGCAGAGGCACGCTGTATGTGGGCGTTCGTCTCCCACCGCTCGCGCTCTGGAAAATCCTTCGTCTTGACGCATCTGAACATCTTTCTGATCCTGCACATGCGGGACTTCGAGTTCCTGCGCGCAGACAAGGAGTTTGCCCACGAGTGGTTTGAACAGCAACACATTGTCGGTCGTCGCATCAACAGCGTGCGTCGGCTTCGCGTCGGCCTCAAGGACGCGTGATGAACTGGAGCAGAGAACAACCAAATCCCCCATTCGGCCGCGCGCTGATGGGGGATGTTTTTTATGTAATGTAACGCTCACGCTGGGGTCTGGACAAAAATGGTATAGTGTGGTACGGTTGAGCCCAACCTACAGAACCGAATAGGAGGGATCATGTTCCGTTTGCTGACCGTCATGGTCGTCATCATCGCGCTGGCCAGTGGCGGCGCAGCGTTTCTCCCGAACAGCGCGGTCGCGCAGCCTCCCAGCAAGCCGTCGCGCGAGCAGATTGCGCGCGCGGAGACGCTGGTCGCAAAGGCAACGGCGAGCTTCAAGAAGAAGCAGTACGCCGAGGCTGCGCAGCAGTTCCTCGAAGCGTACGAGATTTCGCAATCGCCGGGCACCCTGTTCAACGCGGCGCGCGCGAATCAGGAAGCAGGCCTCTTGGTCGATGCGCGCGAGCTGTTCCTGCTCTACAAGAAGAAGAGCAACGATCGCGCCGGATTGCTCGATGCCGAGAAGGCGATCGCGAAGATCGAAGACGCGCTCGGCATCAATGCGGTCAAGCCCCCACCTGTCGTGGTTATCGAGCCCGCAGAGCAGGCAACGCCAACCGTGCCGGCAAGCATCGGGATCGAATCAGATGCGACGCCCACGGCAACCACCACGCATCGAGGCTTCAGCATCGACAAGCTCAACAACTGGCGGTCATACACGGCGCTCGGAGCCGTTGCAGCCGGAATCAGCATCATGATCGTCGGGCGCACCATTGGCGTGGGCGCGAACGAGCGTGTCATCCGTACGTCAGACGATGCGAACGAGTATCGCGCATCGTTCGCCACGGGCAGCACGCTCTGGTGGACCGGCCTCGGGATCGCACTCGTGGGTGGCGGCGGATTTGGCGGCTGGTCAGTCGTCGAAGCGAGCCGGTGATCACGGCGTTTCACAACACAAGGAGTCGAACTACTGGCAGAAACTTCAGCCATGCAGCTCGGCTCCTTGCTTTTTTTTTGCTATACTCTCGCCATGTGGTGGATTTTATTTCTCATTGATCTTGCCGTGATCGCTTTGCACATTTTTGCCCGACAGAAACTCGGGTTTTTTGATCTCGACAAAGAAGGCAACCTCAACTCAGTGTATTCTGGTTTAAAATTGTGGGGCGTCGGCGGGCTC
>Ga0209541_10004554_pt1 | contig 24579 bp, 21 predicted proteins | sample RifCSPlowO2_01_FD_184027 | JGI IMG/M metagenome (GOLD analysis project Ga0209541, IMG submission 184027) | Groundwater microbial communities from Rifle, Colorado - Rifle CSP2_plank lowO2_0.1 (SPAdes) (version 2) | ecosystem: Environmental > Aquatic > Deep subsurface > Groundwater | place... | reverse complement strand
GAAGTTCTGCTTTCAGTAGTAGAAACTGCTAGACTACAGAAGCAGAACCCGCTTCTGTTCATGCATCAGATCATAGCTTCAGAAAGGTAACCAATTACCTTCAGCGATAGAAATCATCTTGCGGTACCCCCAGGATTATCCTGTTTTTTGCAGTTGTCTTTATTGGCAAGGATTCAAAGAAAATATCGTATCCTTTTTCTTCAGCGTATTTTGCCCGTATCCGGTCTTGATAGAAATCAAACGCATAATCTTCGTATCGCAGGCCATACGGATAGTTTGCCGGTGAAAGCACGAAAGAATCTTTTTTATGGCAGCAAGGGACAATGGCAAAAGGAATTCTTCTAGCAGTGCAATTTTTAATGAAGATATCAGAAAGATTTCCGCAGGCATGAATAGCGATGGCCAGAGATTTCCTGTCTTCACCCTCTTCCAGCCAAGAAGAAGTTAAATCAGTCTTCACAAATTTATTTCTTGATTCTAATTCTGGAAAGCATTCTTTTATTTTTTCTCGTAAACGGTGGCTTTTATTTGTCAAGTTTATATCGCAGGATAAAGAATCCAAGTTTAGGTCATCGGCCAGCCAAAGCCAGGTTACTAAATTATTTCCGCAGAAAAAGTTATCTAACCGGCTGTACGATGCGGATATTTGAGATAAGCTTTTTTTAACTTGGCGGTGGAAATATCTCGCTTCATCTATTTCTTTATGCTCTATGCCTGCCTCTTTCGCAATCTCTTCTATCCTCGTCATTTTTCCCTCAGAAAGCGAAATTTTGGTTTATAATGCTCTGGTCTGGAATATTTGATGTAAGAGGTATTATCCGGAAAATCGTCTTCCTTCATCTCTTCCATCCAGTTAACTTCTATTCTTTCTATGCCTGTAGACTTTTTCAGCAATTCTAAGCCATCAATAACTATATATTTTTCTTTTTCCGTTCTCGTATAAATCCGAATTTCGGCGTATCCCTCTTTCTCTCGTGATTTCTTATGCTGTAAAGAGCTGTTCAGCTGATTACGAAGAGACATCAACATACCCTCTAGGGATTCTGTCTCCGGGTTGATTTTATTCTCTTCAACATCCGGCCAAGAATTCTGTTTTTGGTTTTCATCAGGAAAATAATTTTTTATAAGTCTTCCTGCCGTTTCAGGAATAAATGGTTTAAGGATGGTAAGCTGTCTCTCAAAAAATTTCTTTAACAATTCTTTTTTATTGCCTCCTCGCTGGAAATACCACTTTAAGTCATTTTGAGCGGTAAAAAACGCTTCATTAACTGCCCAGCGAATTTCCGCATTTTCTATATACTGCCCCACTACTTTGGGAAGATGGTGGCTGCGGGAAACAAGCCAGTGATCAATGGCCGAGTATTCTTCACTTTCTGTTCTAGTTTCTGTTTTTTCTTCTGCTCTTTTTTCAAGGCCGCCCAAGGATTTCTCCAAATTGCGTTCAAATCTATGCACGTGTTCAGAATACTTTTTTGCCATATCCGCTGTCCAATCAAAATTGTCAAAGGGGCTTTGGCCGTGAGCAATGTACAGCCGGCAGCCGTCAACTCCGTATTCTTTTAAGGCGTCATTCCAGAAAACTACATGCCCTTCTGATTTGGACATTTTTTTCCCTTCCAAGATGACGTGCCAATTAATGATAATCCCTTTAGGCCATTTTTCTTCGGGAAATATGGCGGTGTGATGGAATATATAAAACGGGAAATGAACCTGTTTATGTTCCATCCCCCCCATGTTTAGATCTAACGGATAAGTTTGGTTGAATTCCTCCCTCATCCCTTCCAATAACCAGGGTTCTACTCCTGTTTTTTTGGCTGTCTCTTTTATTTCTCCTTTGCTCAGCATTACATAATCAAAGAAGTGAGTGTTCAAATTAGCGGTGGAGATTTCTCCCCGGTTAATCCTCCGGGCAATAGGAAAAAAAGCCATATAAATATTGCTGTCGGCCAAGGCCTCGATCATCAATCCAGGTTCATAAGGAAATACTGTGCCCAATCCGGTAGTTCTGGTCAGCGGACGCTCTTTCAGCCAGGAAATTATTTTTTCCTGCAGTTCTGGTTTGTATTCCCTCGGAAAGATATCCATTCTTTTTACACATCGTCTTGTCAATTCTTTCCATCGGGGGTTGGAATAATCTACAAACCACTGGTTGGGAAGAGATTTTATAGTAATCCTTTCCCCGCAGCGGCAGGAAACCTCAGCAGATAATTCAGAGATTACTTCTAAATGGCCGGCCATCTCCAGCTCTTGTTTAATCTGGGTTCTGGCTTCTTCAGTATTCATTCCAGCGTATTTTCCCGATATTTTGCCCATCACTCCCTTATTTTCCATCCGATACAATCGTTTTTTTACTAATTCTAAATCAGCGCTTTCCGGTCCACCCATCTGGTTAATCATTGTTCTGGCAGGATTAGCCTCTCCATCCATATTAATCACCGGAAGAATTCTTTCTTCTAAATCTGGTCTTTCTTTTATTAGATAACAGTAATCATGGGGATCATGGGCGGGGACGCTCATTACTACTCCGGTGCCATCGCGGGGAGAAACAAAATCAGCTTTGACTAAGGGAATCTCCTGGCCGTTAAGGGGATTAACCGCAACAAGCGCTTCCAAAGTTTTCTGGTCTAGTATTCTCAAGACGGTGATATTCTTCCCTAAATCTTGGATAGGTTTGACTGAATCTCTAGCTAAAATCCACTTTTCATCTTCCGCTTCACATTCCACATACTCTGCCGAAGGATTAAACCAAAGATTGGTCACTCCAAAAATAGTCTCTGGCCGCAATGTTGCAATAGGCAGAAAGGCTCCTTCGGTACGAAATTTGATCATGTTATAATCAACAATGCGGATTTCTTCCACTCCTTCAGGCACCCGGATATCTGCCCCCGCCGCATCCAAAGCCACCGGGTTATCGCATTTTTTGCACCAAGGAAGGCGGTACGGTTTCTTAACCAGAAATCCTTGCTCGTTCAGCTTCTCCATCTGCCATTCTATGAATCTGTTGTAATGGGGATCGATGGTGGACACGGCAGCATCATAATCTAGAGAAATATTTGCCTCTCGCATAGACTCGGTTATTTTTCTTTCCAGAAGTTTTTCTAGCTGGAAAACATTTTCTATTCCGCTTATTTCGCTTGCTGGAATTTTGTAATCTTCAATAACCTTCGGATTTTCTTTTATTTTTTTGAATAGAACAATGCTGTCTATCCCGGTAGCATGGAAGCCGAGGGGAAAGAATACTTCCTCTCCTTTTAATCGGTGATAGCGGGCTTGAATGTCAGGTGGAACATAGGAGCGGAGGTGGCCGACATGCATGGCTCCGGAGACCGTTGGGTAGGCGAACTGGATGAAGAATTTTTTTTTGGCTTGGCTTTTTGTCATTTGCTGCATTTAAGAAATTTTTTTTGAAAAAATTACCCATTCGTCCTTAATGAACTCTATCACTTTTAGGATAGTCTCTGGTGTGGTGTAAGGAGAAACCATAAACGCTTTAAGCGCATAGACGGGAACCCTGTTTTTTTGATCCGCCACAGAGAAATTCCTGTAACGTTTTGTTTCCCCGAAAAAGAAACGTTTTTTATTGTCTCTAAACCGCTTCATCACTTCTTCCATATGCGTATTTCTTAGTTTTACTTCCTCTTCGGTGGATTTGCCAGAAAATTCTTCTTCTCGCTCTTTACTATTGCGGTAAAACCTAAACAGAACCGTGGGGCTGGGAGTAATTTGATTTAAAACCCCCACTCCCCGGATAGTGGCTAATCCTTCCTTTAACTGTTCTGCTCGTTCTATCAGGTTGCCTAAAATGACTTGGTATCCTTCTATCCCTAATAGCAACAGATTAACTTTAGCAGGCAAGGCAGCGAAGATCCTGCTGCACTCTTTAGTATAATCGGTGTGATATTCTCCCTCTCCGTTGGTAAACATATAAGGAGAATCTTTAGTAAAATTACGTAAATCGGTAGCTTCTTTCGTTATAAACAAAGAGTTTAAATACGGAGTGTAACCTAATTTATGGAAATCGAAAATTACTGAATCAGCATCTTTAGTCTGAGAAAGCCGCTCTTTAATCTTATGCAGGGAAGCTAATGCTTTTTCTTCAATACCCAAAGGGTTATTTTCAAAATCATAATCCCTAAAAACAGAGAAGAATCCCCCCATCGCCAAGTCCGCATGAATATGGGGAAGATACCTTTTGCCGTATTCTTCACTTAACCTATCTCGTACTCTGCGTATCTCTGACACTTCATCTATGCCAAAAGCATCGGTAGTTCCGCCTGTAGCATAAATTACTGCAATTTCCCCCTTCCGTTCAAAAATTAGCCTCATCTTCTTTTCTAGATCATTGATGTCCATACTGCTGTCTTGATTGCTTCTTACTAAAATATTTTTTATTTTGCCGATTCCTGCATCCGCTGCCACGCTGTCAATAGAGAAATGAGCCAGTTCGTTAGACAACACATATACATTTTGGAGCAACCCATTTTCTTTGCTGCTGGGAATGGCTTTTTCTATTCCTATGCGCAGAGCAGCATCATTGCCGCCAGTCCCCCCATATGTAAAGTAACCAATTGATTTTTTTTCATTGTAGCCAACGAGGCGGGATATCATCGCCACCACTTCAATTTCTGCACTGGCTGCGGCCGGGCCATACGCATCAAAGATAGGATTGCTGTTGAGATAGGCGCCAAGTAAATTGGCAGCTAAAGCCGGTTTAGTAGAAAGAGGAATGGCGTTAGTAAAGTAAAACTCTGTTTGAAATGGATGCCCTAATGCCCATTGGCTGAATAATTCTCCCAGCTGCCCAAACGGCAAGCCTAATAATGGGATGACTGCAGCATTTCTTAATTTATAATAATCAACTTTCTTTATTTCACCTCCCAAGTGGGGGCTATGGCGTTCATCTTTCAAAGAGTCTACAGAATCTATCGCTTTTCCTACCATCGATAACAAAGAATTTTCTATCCCTGCGCTTTCTGAAGAAGTTTTCCCGGTAGTAGGTTCTTGACCGGGAAACAAGTCCAAATATTTTTGCAGGTATTCGGTTTTCATACGGTTTATTGAAGAAAACATTTTAATTACCTTTTCCCCGTAATTTCCGTAAGCCTTTCGGAAATTTCTTGGAAGCTTATAAAGAAAAAAATCATGGCCGGAAACTTTTCGAAATATCTGGAAAAATGCTTTTTAAGGAAGCGGTATAGATTTTCTGTAGAGAAAGTAAAAATGTTAAAGGGAGGTAAAAAATGGATGAAAATTTAGATTATAGGATAGCTTTATTGATGGATGGTCCCAATATGTTCAAATCAGATTTCAATGAAATTCATGAAAAAGTAAAATGTTATGGTCAAGTAGAACTGCGGGAAGTTTATCTAGACAAGCATTCTTCACCAGCGTTGATTGAATCTGCTCTTAATAACGGCTTCCGGCCAGTAATAGAAGCGCCGGAAGATGTGGATACGGCTTTAACTGCCAGGATCATGGAAGTAGCCTGTTCCCCAAGGTATTCTCACATAAATCTCATCGCCATCGCTTCTCGGGACAGTGATTATGTGCCTGTGGTCAATAGAGTGAAAGAATATGAGAAAAAAACAATGATGATCGGTCTGACTACAAACGGAAATTCTACCTCGCTTAAAAACACGGTTGATTTCTTTGAGGCGGTAGATGAACGGCATAGTGAATATCAATATTAATTTGAGAAAGAAAGATGGATGAAAAAGAGCGTTTAATCATTTCTCATCTGAGAAAAGATGCCCGGCTGAGCTTGGGAGCAGTTTCTCGGGCTCTTAATGTTCCGTTATCTACGGTTTACGATAAGCTCAGCCGCTTGCAGAAGGAGGGAGTAATCAGAAAACAGGCTCTTCTCTTAGACTTTGCTAAACTAGGTTATCACCATCACATTAATCTTGCCTTGAAGGTGAGCCGGGAGCAAAAACCGGCCCTGCAGCAATTTTTGCAGAACCATCCTTCAGTCAATTCTCTTCATGAAATCGATGGAGGCTTTGATTTTTTGGCCGAAGTGATCAGCAAAGACATCAAAGAGTATACAGGCTTTATGGACGGCCTTAAAGAAAGCTTTGATCTGAAGGAACTCCATGAGTATCAAATCATTGAAGAGCTGGAGAAGGAGAAATTTTGCTGAAATTCCTAATCATAAAGATGGCAGTTCAATCGATGTAAAATAAAACTAACATGTGTAAACTAAATTTAACAATAGAAAGATTTAAATATTAGTCTTGGTATCGGTTATACATGTTAGAGATTATTAGCGCCTTAAAGCCGTTTTTTGAAGACAATTACCGGAGGATTAATATCCGAGAATATGCAAGAATGCAGAAAGTGAGCCCCCCCACAGCTTCAAGAATATTAAGCAGCTTATGCTCCCGCAGCATTCTGAAGCGGGAGATAGACAAGCGGTATATCTATTACTACGCGGATAAGGATTCCGGTTTATTCATTGATCTATCAAGAATTTTCTGGAAAATAAGGCTAAAAAAATCTGGTTTGCTTGACTATATCGCAGCCGAAGCAATAAACCCCCTGGTAATTCTGTTTGGCTCTTTATCAAAAGCAGAGGTAAAGCGTGATTCTGATATCGATTTAGCAATATTCCTCTCTTCGAATAAAGAAATTGTTTTGACAAAATTTGAAAGAAAAATGAAAAGAATAATACACCCCCTGGTTTTTGCCGGGAGAGAAAATGTTAAAAATGAAGCATTATTAAACAACATTCTTAATGGATATACCCTAATGGGAAAATGGTAAAATGGACTGGAAAGAGTGCATCCGGGCAAGAATTGTAAAAAGTGTTAAAGAAGACAAAAACTTGATAATCTCTACTCGGGAAATCGCAGGGATAAAGATACGCTCTGCAGAGGCATTGCCTGAAGAATTTTATATCGGGAAGATTGTCCTGCTTTATGATGCTTTGCGAGAAATCTTAGAGTCGATATCTTTGGAGAGAGGGTACAAGCTGTACAATCATGAATGTTATTCTGCGTTTCTCAAAGAAATTCTTGGATTTTCTTACGAGGCTGATTTGTTTGATAGGTTGCGCAGGGTTAGGAATGGTATCAATTATTATGGCAAAAAGGTAGACAAAGAAGAAGCAAAGCAAATTATCAATGAATTGAATTTGCTTATAAAAAAGTTTAAGGGGTAGTTGGCTGTTTTTATAATAAAGGCTTTTTTAATAGATACCTTAATCTTATCTGTTCTTCGCTTAGGCCTAAACTTAAAATAAAGGCCTTTATTTTGTCTAAATCAAAATCAGGAAGATTGAGGAAGCTGACTTTCGTATCCAAACCAACAGAACAACAATCTTTGATGAAGTCTATACTGGCAGAAAATGATTTTGCTTTGTTGTGGGGCCTATGCCAATGGTTATACTGTTCCTTTGTTGTAGCGTTTAAAGAAACAATCACTGAATCCATGCAGGCTTCTTTAAGCAGAGCAGGAACATCTTTTTGTGGATTGATCAGGCTTCCATGGTCGTTAGTATTTAGCCTGGTGCGGAGGGAATATCTGTTCTTGAGATAGTTATTAGCCTTTAGCAGTGTATTCAAGCGAAGCGTTGGTTCTGCAATACCGCAAAAAACCGCTTCTTGGGGATGGTTGGCTTCAACTTCCGCGTCAATCCGATAAATTATCTCTTGGAGTGTTGGTCTTTTTTTAAGATAAAGATCTCCTCTCATGGTATAGATACCTCCCAAATTCATTTCTATATCTTCTTTATCGCAAAAACGGCAGTCATTGGTGCAAGAATACTTTTCTACAATATTCAGGTACATCACCGCACAGTCATGGTGATGATGATAGGTTATTTTGCCCATTTTTTTGTTATTTTTGCACTACTCTCTTATTGCTTTTGTTAAAATATCTTTCAGATAAAAATCCGAAAGGTTTCCGGTTTTCTTTCAGACTATGTTTAAATAAGCGCTGGTTCTACATTTAGAATTCTTCCATTTTTAGCGTAATTTTAGCGGAAGGTTTTTATAGTTGTTATATCAGAGTAGTTATTTATGGCATTAACCGATAAGATTGTAGAATTTAACCTTACCGAGAAAGACTTAGCAAGGTTTAACAACGCCAACGTACCATTTGAAGAGATATACCCTTATCTAGAAGATTTTTATTATCCCACATTTTGGGAAAGATTGCTTCGTAGACTTAATCTCCGAAAAGTTCCTCTTCGGAATAGAGAGACCGATGCTGATTCATTACTAACTCTTTTTAATCACGGGGTTCCTCCTACATTAGCGGGAAGGTATTACGTTCGTTTCAATGCAGATGAAATATCATCTTTTTATGAGAAAGGGTTTCCTCTTAGCCTAGCCGTATCTTATCCGGAAAGATTTAGTGCAGAAGAGATTGAGGTATTAGGTAGAAACCTGTGTCCCCCGAATATAGTAGAATCATATCACCCAAGATTTTGTGGTGGGGAAGTGGCTTACATGATCGGCCGAGGATGTACTCCCGAAGTTGCGAATCAATTCAGTCATGATTTTAATGGAATTGAAATAGCAATAATTTTAATTCAAAATACCATTTCCGGTCGTTCTGGAGAACTGATGAAGTCTCTCTGTCCTGAGAACATAGCTGCACGAGGGCATTTCTCTTTTAGTGATATGGAATATACTCTACTCTCTATTTGGGGGGTTCCTTCTGCAGAGATTCCAGCTAAAAAACAGAAAGAGTTGGGGGAGGTTATGCGAACGGCTCTTGTAAAAATGTCTATCTGGGGTTTGGAAGACCAGGCGCGAAAGCCAGCCATTAGATCAAAATTAAATGAAATAATCAGCCAATTAGTAAACGTGCCAGATGGTTTAGTTCTTGTAAGTGACCCTTACCCCCCAGAACATTTTAGTAAAAAAATTGAATCGGAAATAACAAAAGAATTAGTTGTAGACGCTAAGGAAATGTTGCAACGGTATAATTTTTTAGGGATTGGCGCGTATTCATTAGTAGTTTTTGATAACCATCTATCTTCCGCTTATAAGTTTTCACGAACCGGAAAAAAAGAAGCAGAATTGTTATACCAACTATCTGCATTACCCATTCAAGAGAATACTATTCGGATTAAGAAAGCCATTGAGTTTGGTAAAGTGGACATAATCGAACTGCAGTACATTCCGGGTACATCTCTCCATCAGTTTCTTTGTGAAAAAATAAAATTATCTCCAGAAAAAACTGTAAACTATTCTTCCGGCATCCTCAACGGCCTCCTCGAACTCCGCCAGGCCGGCATCTGGCACCATCGGGACATCCGTCCGGCCAACATCATGATTGATAAAGAGAAAGACCGGGCAGTGATTATCGATTTGGGCATTGCCACGACTGACAAAAATGCGTTGGCCGAAGACAACCGTAGATTCGGCTCTCCTTCCAGCCGAAGAGCCAACGACTTGACTTCTCTTGGTCAAGTAGTATATAAAATGGCCACCGGCGAACATATCTTCGCCGAATCCAAATCTATGGAAAGAACGACTTACGCAGATAAGCTCAGAGACCAGAGAGATTGGATTTATGAAAGGCCGGAAGAAAGACTGCCATCTTACTTAAGAAGAGTGGAGGAAATAGTCACGGACAGAGGCTTATGCGAGATTGTTAAGTTCTGCTTGGCTTCAGAAGGCGCAGATGAAGATTACAAAACTTTAGAAGCGAGGTTTAAGGAATATGGCGGAATATAGTGAACTAAAAGAAAAGTATGATTCTCGATTCACCAAAGAGCAAGTGTTAGAACTGTATGCTATAGGGGTAACGCTAGAAAATACGCCGTTAGAAAAACAAAGAAGATTATATCGTCAATTATGTAGGGTGCCTGAGTTAATAAAGTATTTGGGAAGAAAGAACAACTCTCCTCCAGAATTAGGGTATTATGCTGGGGGCGTGCATTCAGTTGTATTGATCAGTAATTATCATTCCAGAGAGTTAATAAAAGCAAATAATCTTCCAAAAATAGTTGATAAGAGTACGCATCCTTTCCAGAGGGTACACAACTTAATTTTCTTGAGGGATAATATTATCAATCCGCACCCGTATGTATTATACAAATTAGCGGATGATGATAATATAAACGAGTTTCGCATAGCTAAAAAAATAAATAAAGAAGATGAAAAGAGACTATTTGGTATAGGTGAAGACACCGGGATAGGTATCCAGGAGATTAAAAGTTATGGAGCTAGATCATTGGATAAACTACTAGGACAAGAATCATTGTTCTCACTTGAGTTAAAACTAAACAGCATCCACAAAGAATCCTTAAAACAGTACATCAGTTTTCATGAAGTTATCAAATTTTCAAAAATACTATTTGAAGCGCTGGAAATCCTCCGTAAATATGAAATCTTTCATCGTGATTTGGGATTAGGAAATATAATTCTGGAACAAAAAGGTTCTGTGAAGATTATTGATTTTGGTATTGCGACTGATACCCCGAATTCAGAACCTAAGGATAATAGAAAATATGGTGGAGCAAATGACTTAATCTCATTAGGGCAGATTGTGTACACGGTTTATACCGGTAAGAATCTTTTTAATACCAGTATTCTCCGCTCGTCTTGGGAAATTGCCGAGGAGATTGAATCTTATCGTGATGATTGTTACCAAACTCCAGAACTATTGGAACAAAGACTAAAGCAAGTAGAGATTAATCTGTCTAACGAAGAACATTTAGGACTTAAAAAGATTATTCTTGCATGTTTACGCGCTACAATTCTAAATCCTCAGAATAGTTCATTTGCTCATGATGAATCTTATGAAGAGATAAGAGAACTATTCAATAAATATATTGTCATAGGATGGTCTGGGCTATCGATCAATAATGATGCTTAAAGAACTTCGACCAGAGTTAGAAAAGAACAAAAATCGACCCACGGTGGAATTACCTTCCGGGCATGGTAGAAAAGCTGGGAAGTATAAAAATTGGAATATTGCATGTTAATTGAGGATTATTACGCGAGGTTTAATGAGTATGGCGCTTGACGAAAAGTTGACGGAAGAGGAGAGAACAAGACTAATCAAAGAATTTATACATAAGCGAAGAAAAGCTCTGATTAGTGATGCTTATAAACAATTAGTTGAAGGTAACCAAGATGATTATACTCGGTTGGGAGCATCATATCATTTATATGAATTAGCAGAAATAGACCATCGAGAGTACATCCATCTGTTTAATTTATGTATACACTCAGAGGAGTATACCAGAATGTCTGCGATAAGAGGATTAGAAAGTTTAGCAGAGACGAATACCAGTTTGTTCTTAAAACTGTACGAGACAGCCACCTCAAGTGATAACCAATCAACTATACAGATGTTCAGCATGGTAAAATTTGATAAGCTACAGGATAGACCACTATTTTCCAAGGATAAAACACAAGAGAAGTCTAGTCAGTATACGGGTGATTTAGACTTCATTATAAAAAGATTACTAAAACAACTTCCCGGAAGAAGTGTGGTAGAATTTAATAGTTTGATAAAAAAATCAGAACCACAAAAAATGTCTACCTCCGATTTAGGAGCTTTTGTTGAACTTTGTGAAGAAAAAACCCATGATGCACATCAGGGACATAAGCTCAGCATGATTTACTATTTACCCTTACTAGCGATAATTGATTTTGATAAAGCTATCACTCTGTACTTACAGTACAGCAAAGATATCGATCATGTTGTTAGAAAAATAGCTGCGGAACGATTTCGTGATTTGATTAGTTTATGGAAGACTGATTGTTTCCCTGTAAAAAATGATGGGGCAACAGAATTTTTAACCTCGTATTTTAATTCAGAGTATTACTCCTGCAAGGAATGGGACTCGACCGAAAAGATTAATAGATTATACTCGATAAAAAATACTGATTTTAAGAAATTAAGCCGAATACTTGAAGTAGGTGAAATCAAAGATTTCGATGAATTACTCGAATGTAATTCGATAGATTCTCCCTATCTTTGCATAAGTAAACTTGGTAAGGGAAAAGGAGGATTAACCTACAAGGTTTATTCGGAGGCGCTTAAACAGTATTCCGCTATAAAATTAATCGCCTTGAATAAAGTTAATCTCCAGGAAGCAGCCTTAATGGCCAGGTTGAAAGGACAGGACTTAGAAAATATTGTTCAGATTTATGACGGAGGTAATCATCTTGTTGATGGAGAGTATGCGATTCTTATGGAATACGTCGACGGCCAAACTCTCGAAGAGATACTCCACGAAAGAAAACTCACTCCTCATGAAGTCTTGGACTACAGCGCCCAGATTTTAAACGGCATTAAAAGCCTAAGAAAACATGGTATAACTCATCGAGACCTTAACCTGCGCAATATCAAAGTGAACAGTCAGGGGGAGGTCAAGATTCTTGATTTTGGCATTGCTACCGATGAGTTTCATCCGAAAGCAAAAGACAATCGAAAATATGGTGCTCCAAAAGATATGGAAGCCGACGACTTAATATCTTTTGGGCTGTTAGTTTATAAGATGATTATCGGAGAGCATCTTGTAGATGTACCGGGAAAAGAAACGATGGGTTCGGGCACTTACGCTGATGAAATAGATCGGATCAAACAGTCTTTATACCGAAATGGCAAAATCACAGAAGAGTATGATAAAAAGATTTGGGGAATTTCCTCCGATGATTATGATCCCTTGCATGATGATTACACAAATTGCACTCACGAAGAACATAATATCAAATCGTTACTTGGAGACATTATACGTTCTGCTTTATGGGAAAAAGAATTTAAAATACTAACGGGAAAGTATCCTACTCCCTACACGTTTAAGATTATGGATGCTAAAGAATTAAGACAGTTATTATTCCTTAGCATGAAAGATGGTGAAAAACTGGCATTCGATAATTATGTCTTATACTGTAAAGTTAAACCTGATTGAAAAAAATGGCGCTTGACGAAAAGTTGACAGAAGATGAGAAAAAGATAATTAGAAGAAAAGTTGGATTGCCAAAATTGTTAAAAAGGTTAGATCATTGGGAGTATAAGGGATATTCCCGTGAATGTTTAAGCTTAGTGTTGTGGATACAGGAAAATTTTAATTATTGGGGGGATAATCAGTTCCGTAATAAAATAGAAGGGTTATGGGAATATATACAAAATAATGAATTTGAGGTTATTGACGGGAAGAGTATTTCGGTTAGTTATCTCTATCCGAAGAAGAAGGATGATATCTCTGATTTAATAGCTAAAAAAAATTCCTTACTTTCAAAGATGGATATATCTACCGGACTAGAAGATATACACTTTATTGATGCATTTCTCGATTCTAAAGGAATTTGTACAACTCTCGGAATAGTGGATGAGGTAGAAAAAATTATCGAAAATTTAGAAAATATACTCGATTGGAATCGCGGTAGGAGTCTTACTCAAATAAACAACTTTTTTAGTATAATCAAGTTTAATGAAATCGATAATCTTGATGAGTTTTTTGAATGCAGTCTAATATACATACCAAATCATATCACAACAAAAACGATTGGTCGAGGGAATGGTGGGAAAGCTTACAGGGTTTATTCGGAAGCACTTAAACAATACCGCGTTTTAAAAATAATTGATAGGAAAAAATTTAGTCCTAAAGAAGCAGAATTGATGGCTAAGTTAAAGGATAGTGAGTTAGAGAACATTGTCAAGATTTACGATGCAGGAATCGACAGCGTTACCAAACATGGGGAACCAGTTCATCATATTCTTATGGAATACGTCGACGGCCAAACTCTCGAAGAGATACTCCACGAAAGAAAACTAACTCCCAGTGAAGTCTTAGACTACAGCGTCCAAATCTTAAACGGCATTCAAAGCTTAAGAAAACACGGCATTACTCACCGAGATCTTAATCTGCGCAATATCAAGGTGAACAGTCAGGGAGAGGTCAAGATTCTCGACTTTGGTATTGCTACCGATAAGCCTCATCCGAAAGCTAAAGATAATCGGAAGTATGGCACGCCGGAAGGAGAAGAGGCAGACGATTTAATTTCCTTTGGTTTGTTAGTTTATAAGATGGTTACAGGAGAACATCTTGTGGATGTATCGGGAAAAGAAACGATAGGATCGGATACGTATGCTGATGCGATTGATAAAGAAAAACAGTTTTTGTATCAAGACGGTAAACTGACAGAAGAATATCGTAACAAAATTATCAAAAAAAGTGAAGAATTTATGAAAAAACAATTTCCTCAACTCGTGGACACATCGGTTGAATCAATACTCTATAAAAGTGCGGAAACATTCCAAAGAATTATTCTTTCCGCTTTAAATAGCGAATCTCTTGATACAGTACAATCTTGTTATTCTAAAGAGCGTCCCTATCAGTTCATTGGACGTTTTGAATTAATAAAGAAACTGAAAAGTAAAGACAGCCAACTTGCTATTCTGTATGAGTTATTAGAGCGTATCAAGATTATAAACAGTTCAGATGATAGGATTGGCGAACATTTTTCTCTAGCGAAAGAACTTATAACTTACGAAAATATGAAATCTGGGGGCATCCTTCCAAAAAAGCTTCCCTCGGATCAATAATACCTTATCATTTCAACTTCCTCACAATTACCGCCCTGCTGAAATCATTTATTGTATCTAAGAATATCTTGGCCTCCCCCATCACTCGCAGTTCTTCCAAAGTGTAATCCGCTCCCTCTACCTGTCGCACCAAATCGTATCGTTTGGAAACCAATTCCTTTTTGATCTCCCCGCTATGCAGAGCAGAAAACTGCTCGTATACCAGCTCAAAAATATTTTTCAGATGCTTCCTTACTCTTTCTGTGCAGCCATGGCGATGGATCATCTCATTGATATGGCGGAACTTATCCATCAGCTTGTCTATGATCAGATGTAAAGTATGAAGCTGTTTCTTCTCGTTTTCGCTTGTATTAGACTGGTCTAAAACTCGCAGATAATACGTAATAAACTTGCTTACATTCTCATGATAATCATGGACATTCGGCAGAAATTCATGGTGCCTGCCGTCCAAACAGTCCAAAAACTCATCGAAAGTATCTTTAAGCAGGAAAAAGATGCGTTTTTCTATCTTCTGCAAGTCTTTTTCTTCATCAAGCAGAAAGCAGCGCAGTTCAGTCATGTTCTTTCCTTGAGAAACTATTTCCATCCCGATAAAGCGGTTGCTTAGATGCTTGATTAGATTTTTAACATTAACTTTTTTCTTTTCTTTATCAGCAAGAATCTCTTGAACAGTATACGTGAGAATAATTTTTCCATAGCCAATCATATAAAGAACTTCTAGATGACGGCAGAGCATATGCTTGCTAAAATTGCTGATATCCAAATTAATCTCTTTCTCTTTCTGTTTCTGCCCCGCCAAGGATAAAATTAGTGAAGAATCTCCTAAACAGACATCTATTTCATCTCCTTTCTTCAGGCCTTTCTCTTTGGCCCATTGGCTGGGTAGACTAACAGTTAAAGTATTGTTTCCCACTAAGTTTATCTTCCGTTTCATAGTAATCTCTAACACCCCTTCAAATTGTAAAAATCAGCCCAATTTAAAAATCTTTTTGAGTAATTATATAATTACGGATAATAATTATAATTGGCGAAGATATATATCTAACCTTGCTCTAACTACGAAATGTATTCACAAAAAACATAAACTTTCCAAGATGGACAAAAAAACTTTACTTTTCCTTCAGCAGCTGAGAGAAAACTCCCGGGAGAAACTTACCGAAATCAGCAAGAAGACTAAGATACCAATCTCCACTCTCTTCGACCTTTTACAAGAGCTGCAAGGAAAAGCCATTGCTAAAAACACTATCCTTTTAAATTTCCCCGAACTTGGTTATCATACACGAGCTCAGGTTTTCCTCAAAGTAGCCAAAGAAGACAAAGATAAGCTCAAACAGCATCTTTTCTTTCATCAGAACGTCAATACTCTGTACAAAATCAACAATGGCTGGGACTTCATTTTAGAAACTGCCCATCGAAACATCAAAGAACTCGATTTATTCCTTGATCATCTTAACGAGAAATTCAAAGTAGAGGACAAACAAATACACTATGTCATTGATGAGATTAAACGAGAGGGTTTTTTGATACCTGAGATTTAAGAAAATTGTAAACCACTATTTGATGGATGTCCATCGGGGTTAACGTACCATTTATCATTGTTATTTGTTTACCAAGTTTATTCTTGGCCATGTCAATAGTTTCTTCCCACAGGTCGTAATAATTTTTAATAATTTGATTCCTAAACTCTTTATTCCCCCCTTTGTCTTCATTACATCTTGATAGAAGAGTGTCTTTTGGAACCTCGAGTATATTGTACTGATGGGGATGTAATGTTGTAGAATTAAACACTTCTTCAAAACTAGTCTCTCTTAAGAATCTACGTGATGTAAACCATCGAGAAAGATAACTCCGGTCTATTACAACCACCCCCGTAGGGTTTATTTTGGAAAATTCGTAACATCTACATTCGTTTTCTAGAACTAATCGTTCATAAGCCATGTTCCAATCATCGATTTTCTTATTTTTTTTAATTATCCATTCTTGCCACCAGCTAGAAACCGGATCATAACATGTTTCAGAACCAACACCTGGTCTTGAGATGTCTCCGCGAAGTATTTCATAAAGAATATTCCTCCTTTTTAGGTGATCGCACAATAATCCTATTTGGATACCTTTTCCGCTCCGATGTAATCCATCAAAAGAAATAATCATTACCATTTTAGGAACATTCTGATTCTTTTCCGTTAAGTATCTCTTGATATCCTAAAACAGAATCGTTCTGTTTAATCATCAGATATCTTTCCGGTTCTCTAGCTATGTCATACCAAAAACGTACGCGCGTAAAACCATTTTTTAAATTGCCATTATGTTTTATTACCCCCATCCCTGCCCAAGGAACTGGTTGTGTCTTTTTGTTTACTAAATGCAAACCAAATTGACCATCTTTTGGATGGACAGTTCCTCTCAAAGAATTAGGGAAGAAAGTTTCTAAAACATTTAATTCTCTTAAAGTGTAATTAAGAGTCATATATCCAACCGTAAAATCTTCAATACTTTGGTCAATAACTTCTCTTCGTGGATCATTAGACGTGTTTTCTCCGTAAGCTACATCAAAAAAATAATCAAATTCTTGTGGAACCGAAACACCATGTTTAGGTACGAATCCTTCACCTACAAGTAGATCCAAGTTTAGATTTCGTTTAGAATTTCTTGCCAACTCTCGGATATCCGGTATTTTTTTTAAGTATTCCCATCGACTTCTTAAATCAGATTCATGACGAGCATAACACACTTCCCAATTAGCATCGAGTTGGGGAACAAGTTCTTCAACAATATCCACAATCGTTATAGGCGCGTCTAACGACTTAACAATAGTTTTAAGTCCGCTTCGATAAAATCTAGCTCTAGTTTTTCCAACACCCAATAAATCAGCATAAAGTATCCCATCACTAGCAATTATTATTTCTGCTCCGGGGGTATAGACTTTTCCCATAGCATCAGTTATTCCGGCTAATTGTGTAATCGCTGCAATTTCAGATATTCCAACATCCACAGAGTTATTCCGTAATGGATTAGGCAATTTAAAAGGGAAAGAAGGAATTACTATCTGGATTGGTTTATGTCGTTTAACAAAATAATCAATCTGTTTGCAAAAGATTTCTTTATATCCTTCGATATAACTAGCAGGTCCATTTCTTATTCTTTGATTAGTCAAAATTCTAAGGATTCTTTCAGGAACACAAGCTCCTTCTCTTTTTGCTACATCGGCAATACATTCATAGAGTGGAATATGCATCTCCCTCCAAGAAGTGTAATCAAATCGTTCTATTCTGCTCTCCGCCATTGAAGGTTTATCAATAAGTTGACCTAACGCTTTCTTAAAAAAAGCTTCTGATTCCGCTACCGTACTCAAGATTATTCTTCTATCAATTTCTATTGCCATGTTCAGAAACAAGAAATAGATTTAAAATGCGTTGCGGTAAGTTTTCCGCAAAGTTTTCGGAGAATAGTCACGAAACCTAAGAGAATTACAATAAATCTGTAATATTTTCGGAAGAGAGTAAACAAGATATATAAAGGAGAACTCTAAACTAACCGTATGTTTGCTTACACATTAAAAAAACTCGGCTGTTTAGAAGGTGCTTTTTCTTTAGGCAACAAAGAGATTCCCGCACCATTACCTTACGAAATTTTAATTAAAGTAAAGGCCGTTTCATTAAATCCTGTTGACTTAAAGATGAGATATGGTAAGATATCGGTTCCGGTTAATGCAATTTTGGGCTACGACCTAGCGGGGATTGTTGAAAGGAAAGGAAAAAAAGTAGAAAAATTCAATCTAGGAGACCACGTGTATTCCGCAGGGGCAAATCCGCACGATAGGGGTGGATCTTATGCAGAATATGCGGTAGTGCATGAAGACCTTGCTGCTCATAAACCAAAAAATTTGTCTTTTGAAGAGGCAGCTTCATTTCCTTTAGTTGGTATAACCGCTTGGGAAGCCTTATTCGATAAATTACGGTTAAAGCGAGGAGAAGATATCCTGATTCACGCGGGGGCGGGAGGTGTCGGCTCTATCGCTATCCAACTAGCAAAGTATTTTCAAGCCAAGCCTTACACCACGATTAGTAACCATAAAAAGGAACAAATAGTACACGCGTTAGGAGCAGAAGCCATAAACTATCGAGAACAATCATTTGTGGATTATGCTACTAGAGTAGGCGGCTTTTCTAAAATATTCGACACGGTTGGCGGATCGGTCTTGGCTGACAGCATAAAGGCCGTCAAACCATACGGAGAAATAGTCACAATACTAAACCTATTCAGCGATAATTTTAATTTGCAAGAGGCGATGATGAAAAATATTACTTTGCACTTTGTTATGATGCTTCTTCCATTAAGAAAGAACATGCCAGAGAGAATGAAACACCAGGGAGAAATATTAAGTATGCTCGGAAAGCTAATTGAAGAAGGCCACATCCAGCCGAGAGTTGTCAAGGTTTTTTCCGATTTTAATGAAGCGTATTCATACACCAATGCTGGCGGTTTAGAAGGAAAAGTTGTGGTTAGGTTATAAATCACGGAATAAAAAATTCAAAGTCGAAGACAAACAGATACACTATGTCATTGACGAGATCAAAAGGGAAGGATTTGTTATATCTGAGGTTTAAGAAAATTCTAATTTAACCCTTATTTATTAATTTTAACTTTGCAGTAGTTAAATACAGAAAGATTTAAATATCACCCCCTAATTTAAACCAGTATGTCTGAAAGAAAACACCCGTACATATCTTTGGCAATCCAAGATCCCTCGAGTTTTATATATCCAGTACTACATCGAAGACCTAAAGTGCAACATATCGAATTAGATTTAGTAAAGAGGGTTGAAAAGGGTTATACTAGCGGTTATCTTTCAACTGGAAAATTTGCTTTTTTTAATAAAAGTATAGGCGAAGATATAAGGTTGCATAACCTTATTCTGCGAGATTTAGACATCAAACTAACAGGAGATGGGTATGGATATACTGTGGGGGGGCGTATAGAATCGGATTTTTTTTTGACCTCTACGGATAAAGATAAAGTACCAGAAGGATTTCCGTTAGTAGGTGTTGACTTAGGACCTTTAAAATTAACTACCGCCTATGCAAGACCACCAGACTCTTGGGGAAAATCCAAGATTATTTATCAAAAGGAAAAATATGATGAAGGGTGGTTACAATTAAGGGTCGGGATAAATATAGATACTGAGGGGAATCTGCAGACGGGGGAACAGATAATGGGAAAAAAAGAAAAGACGAATTTTTTTGGGAGAAAACGAGTGATAGAAGTTCCGACACAAGTTTCCACGCTTATTCCATTACCTGAAGATAAGAATAAAGCATTCGATGAGGTATTAAATACTCTGGTTAAAGTTTGTCAAGCTGTAGAACTCGGTGTGAACTCGTTATATACTTATGCCAGAAGAAATGTTGAACCTTTTGGAGAGGTACAATTAGCATACGTCTATCCCAATAATCCGCCCCAGATATTATTCGATAGTCAAGGGGGAGATGAAACTTTAGCAAAATCTTACACCATTTTTGATAGAGATGGAACCAGGATATATGTTCATTATATAGAGTTAAATGGGGGAGATATTAAAGTTAGACAATCTAAAGATGAACCAGCAAAAGAAGAAGATACTGGGACAAGAACGCTGGATAGACCTAAACCGAAGTTAATAGCCAAGGCGGTCCCTAAACCCGTACCTGTTGAAAGCAAAGCAAGTGTTCAAAATGGTGAAAAAGAAGGAGCCGTTTCTTTAGATGATATTGTGGGAGCTGCTGAAGCTAAGAAAGAATTGATAAGAGTATGCGATTATTTTAAAAATCCGGAAGAATACAAAAAATGGGGTATCAGCCAAAAAGCAGGAGCCTTGTTGTATGGTCCGCCAGGAACTGGAAAAACATTACTCGCTAGAGGGCTTGCTAATGAAGCAGACGCGCATTTCATGTTATATAAAACTCAGGAAATCATGTCCAAATGGAGCGGGGATTCAGAAGCCAATCTCGGAAGATTGTTAGACGAAGCTAAAAAACATGAACGATGTATTCTGTTAATGGATGAATTCGATGCACTAGCAAGAAAAAGAGAACTAAGTGATGGAAGTTCACATGGTACGGAGGGAAGACTAGTAAACATGCTATTAAGCTTTTTGGATGGTTTTGACAAACAAGATAATGTATATCTAATCGGCACTACTAATCGCAAGGATGTAATAGATGAGGCCATATTGCAAAGATTGTACCCCATCGAAGTACCGCTTCCGGATTTGGTTTCAAGAGCAGAATTAGTAAGAAAAAGAGTGAAACAACATAGCACTATGATTCAAATAAATCCCTTCGGAGAAATTGATTATGACGTTATTGCAAAAGAGAGTGAAGGATTGTCCGGTAGAGATTTAGTCGGAGAAAAACAAGGTATCTTTTTGACGCTTTTACACAAAGCTAAAGAACTGACAGATGCAAATGGTGGAGAATTATATGTAGTTTCTACTTCTGATTGGTTAGAAGAAATACAAAAAACAAAACAAAAAGTTTTTCCTACAAAGCCCTCGGGGAAGATAGGGTTTCATAAAGAGGAATAAACTAAAACCTATATCCTCCTAAAGATGAAACTCGATGAAGAAGATAAAAATTGGATTCTATCCGAATTAGAGCGAGAAAGAAGAACAACGATAGTTTGTTCTTTGTATCATAAAGGAATGACTAATCAGGATGATGAAACAAGAGTAGGTACCTCCTGTGTACTAGATGAGTTGGCAGTAATAGACTCTCACCTTTTTGTTCAGCTGTACGAACGAGGAAAGAGTGATCCGAATCCTATGGTGCGAAGCCATTTAACCGGTTTTGATATTTATGCCAGGATTTGTCAAGAAGAAAAATCGTTTGGCCCATCTGATTTTGATATGCCACCAGTCAAGCGAGCATATGCATCAAACTTAGAAGCGAAAGTTTTTGATGCAACCATTACGACAAATTTAGCTAAAGAATTAATCGAATCAGTTCCTTCTGGTGTAGAATACTTTACTAAACTGTTGAGCATTCAAAAACCTAAACCGGAACAACATTCTGCGGAAACGGAATCTCCTGTTTTTTGTTTGAACGAATCCCACCTAACAGAATTTTTAAGAATCTGCAATGAGAGAATCGGTAAGCAGTATGTTCCCCCTCAGTTTGAACTATTCCGCGCCCAACCATACGCATTAGAAGTAGTCCCGTTCTTACCTTTAATTGCTTTGATTGATATTGATGAGTTTATTCGTATACACAAAGATGGAATAACTAACTCTGATTTTTTAGTACGAAAAGATACTGCTCGAGGAATAGCTAAATTTGCGGAGTTATTAGATCAAGATTTTTACCCTCTGAGAGGCAATCCTTCTGGGGATTTCTTCTTTGAATTTTTAGATTCGGACTACGTCTCGGAATGGTTGGTTTCTAACGACCCATGGGAAGGTGTAGACATCTTAGGGGTAACAGATAGATTAAGAAAGTTAGCGCAAAATCCACATCAAGATTATCGCAAGCTGAAAGAAATCATAGACTTCAACAAAGTAAAAGATTTCAATGAGTTAGTTGATTGCAGTTCAATAAATACTAGATACCATGTTGTTAATAGATTGGGAAGGGGGGCCGCAGGTTCTACTTACTTAGTCTATTCTGATGAATTAAAAGCGTATAATGCTTTAAAAGTAATCCCCCCAGATAAGGTCAATCCTAAAGAAGCTGAACTAATGGCCAAGTTGAATGGGCATGATTTAGAAAATATCGTTCAAATTCACGATGCAGGAAATCATTTAGTAACTATCAATGGTAAAACTGTTTATGCAATCGTTATGGAATACGTTGAGGGTCCTTCATTAGATAAACTTATTCCCACGATTCTTAGTCCTGACGAAGTATTGGGATATGGTGCTCAGATATTAAACGGCATAAATCGCTTAAGAAGATATGGTATTACTCATCGAGACCTTACCCCAGAAAATATCAAGTTATCCGCGTTTGGAACAAGATTAAAAATATTAGATTTTGGAATAGCCACAGACGAAGAAAAGCCAAACGCGAAGGATAATCGGCGGTTTGGTCCCCCGGGAGAAGCCCCCGCAGATGATCTTTTTTCTTTGGGGTGCATGATGTACAAGATGATTACTGGCGAACACATAATCTTAAATTCGCAAGAAGAATCTACATTGTCTTCTTATGCCGATAAAATGGCAGAAATAAAATCTAAGTTATATTCAGAAGATAGATTATCTGGAATATGCCAATTACGAATAGGCGAGATATCTAAAAATTCTAAAGAAAGATATTCAAAATGGTTTGATGGACTAGAGTTCTACGTCGACTTTAGCGAAGAACAATGGAGAAAAGGAGTGGCGGAAGTTGGAGAAATTATTTTATTGTGTTTGGGGGGAGATATTGATTCGGTTATAAAAAAGTATCATTCGTTAGGCGGAATGTATAAGTTTTATCTTATGAGTAAATGGGAAATAATCTCCCAGTTTAGAGACTTATCCATGAAAAACGAAGAGGAAATACGTAGTTAATAGTTTTCTATTTTATTCACTTATATTCTACTACTATCTCTTCTCCATTCCCCACTACATGGCCGTCATAGTAATAATCCTGCATTCCATTAATTAACAGCCGCAGCTCTTTGCTTCCATCATTGCAGAAACTTTCTTTTGTTTCCGTCACTAAGCAATCTTTGTTAAACTGCATTCCCATCATTTCAAAGACATAGCCAAGATGCACATTCTTAGCATAAGTACTAATCTCTCCTTTTTCTCCAAAAGAGACAAAACTGCTTTTCTGAGTAGTATTCTTGGGCAATTCTCTTTCTTTGCCGTTAATCATCACTTTTAGTGTAGCTTTATTCTGTATCTCCCCCGCACCCCCAAAAACAGAAACTTCTTCACATTTAGTAATCTCACATAGATTCTTGACACAAGGCACAGCCTTCGGCTTCTCTCCGCAGACCAGCCAGCAGTCCTGCTCAGACTGGCAGAGCTTTTCTTCTTTCACCGGAGTTTTAAATTCATCATCGCTGCCGTTCAAGACCATTCCCGGTACCACAAAGCCAACCACGATAGAAACTACTAGAATCAACACCAGTATCTGTTTAGTTCTTTCCTGCATAAGCAAGCATTTTCTTCTCTCTTTTTAAAGATTGCTCCTAAGCCGGACGTTTTCATTGGCCCGTTGATAAACCGCGCGGCTTCTCAACGGAATGTATCCTTCTTCTCCCTGCCATTCGTAAAAGTTGTAAACTGCAAGTTTTCCTTCAAGCGGAATCTTATAACGATAACACTCTTCTATAAGCTTCAGATGATGATGGTCTCGGGTAAGTAAACTGACTTTTTTCTTTGGATCTTGGTCTTCAAGCAAGATTTGGATGCCCGCCCCAAACAATTGGTAATACACTTCTGCAATTCCTGGACAGCGTCTTGGAAAATTAAAAGTTTCCCCTTCGTATACATGAAGCTGGCGGGTAATTATCTGGACCAAATGACGATACTGCCAGAGGGGATTTAAGCCATGAGCTGCTTTTCTTCTGCGAACAGGGATAGTCTCTTCTTCAACTATCGATTCAAGAGATTTTTTTCGAGTTTCATTTTTTTTGGCTATAGTAACCCAGTGATTAGAATCAATCCCCCAGTTCCATACAGCATCCAGATATCGTTTAAGAGTTTTTATCTCTTTTATTATCGCTGGCACAGAGAATACATGTGGTTTATTAATCACCTTGTCTCGCATCCATTGTAAATGTTGGTTGTTCTTTGCCAGATCATTGAAGTAATGCGCAAGAAGAGAAGGATGGCGTAATCGGTATATTTTTTCTGATATATCTCCCTCCGCCCCATTAAGAAACGAATTATCCACTAGCACTAAGTCTGATTCTTCTATCAGCTGAGGGAGATAAATCTTCATTTTTTTGTTAACCACTGAATAGTTTAAAAGATTTTTGTAGATTCTTTCAAAAAAGTGTTTTGCGCCAAACTTTTTTAAATACCGCGCTATAACCTCCCGCTATGCCCAAAGAAACAGCCAAAAAAGAAGGAAAAAAAGAAATAATCATTTTAACCTT